>Ga0102832_1000104_pt1 | contig 239873 bp, 225 predicted proteins | sample EBPBio282013_DNA_FD_88942 | JGI IMG/M metagenome (GOLD analysis project Ga0102832, IMG submission 88942) | Wastewater treatment Type I Accumulibacter community from EBPR Bioreactor in Madison, WI, USA - Reactor 2_5/28/2013_ DNA (Illumina Assembly) | ecosystem: Engineered > Bioreactor > EBPR >...
CCCGGTTCGACCGTCCCGCTGAAGGACACCATCGAGTCGTTCAAGATGATCTGCGACGGCGAGGTCGACCACGTCGCTGAGCAGGCGTTCTTCAACGTCGGTGGCATGGACATGGTGATGGAGAACTGGGACCGCATCCAGAAGGAAGGCTGACGTGGCAGACGTCCTGCGCGTCGAGGTGGTCTCGGCGGACGGCATCGCGTGGGAGGGCGACGCGCTGAGCGTGATCGCCCGCACGACCGAGGGCGACCTCGGCGTCCTGCCGAACCACGAGCCGTTCCTGGCCGCCCTGGTGCCGTGTGCGGCCGAGGTACTGACCGCGGACGGCAACCGGGAGGTGCTCGCGCTGGACGGCGGCTTCATCTCGGTGGCGGACAACCGGGTCTCGGTGCTGTCGCAGTTCGCGAAGGTCGCCAAGGAGATCGACCTGAAGGCGGCCGAGCACGAGCTCGCCGCCGCGGAGAAGCGCCTGAACGCCGGTGAGCTGGACGAGGAGACCCGTCAGCACTTCCTGCGGGCGCAGGCCCAGGTCCGCGCCGCCCACCTCGCCCAGCAGTCGAAGTAGGGCCTCGCTGATGGACTGGCTGGGCATCACCGAAACGGTGGCGCTCACGCTGGTCGTCCTCCTGCTGCTGCCGGTGGCGTTCCTCGGCATCCGGCGACGATGGCTGTCGCGGCAGGGGGGACTGTTCGACTGTTCCGTGCGGTTGTCGACGAAGACGCCGGGTACCGGGTGGGTGCTCGGCGTCGCGCGTTACTCCGGCGACAACCTGGAGTGGTTCCGCGCGTTCTCGATCTCGGTGCGGCCGCGGCTGATCTTCCCGCGCTCGCAGGCCCGCGCCGGCCAGCAGCGCGAACCAGACTCGATCGAGTCCGTCCTGCTCTACGACGACCAGCGGATCGTCCGCATGGAGATCGCCGACGGCAGCTCCTGGGAGCTGGCGATGTCGGTGCCCTCCCTGACCGGCCTCCTGAGCTGGCTGGAGTCCGCGCCCCCCGGCTCCCGCTACCGCTGACGCGCCCCGCTCCCTGAGGAGCGCTGGTGAGGAACCAACCAGCGCGTCACGAAGGAGCCCGTGGCCTGGAACGCCCACCCGTCTCCCGGGATTCTCGGCTTTTCGCGGCCGCTGGCGACCGTCGCGTCAGTGCTTCCCGAGGTCCTCGCATTATCAGGGTGAGTTCAGGCTCCATAGCCCGAGTTTCTCGGTAGTCACCGCGAGGGCGGCCGTGAGCCGCCCTGAGAACCCGAGAAACGCGGGATTCACTCGCCGATGCGGGGAAGGCGTGCGGGCGGCCCTACGTGACGCCGACCGTCTCGTTCCTCGCCGGGTCTCCTCAGCGACCGTACCCGCGAACCGATTCGGGCCGGTCAGTGGGTGAGGCGCTTGCGCTGCTTCCTGCCCTTCGGGTCGGCGACCTCGCGGTCCTTGCCGGGGATCCAGAGGACCTCGCCGGCGTCCTGGCCGACCACGCGGGCCAGGATGAACAGCAGGTCGGACAGCCGGTTCAGGTACTGGAGCGCCAACGGGTTCACCCCGCCGGGACGGCCGTCCGCCGCCTCCTGCGTGCCGTAGGCCTCGACGGCCCGCCAGCCGGCCCGCTCGGCCCGGCGGACGACGCTGCGCGCCAGGTGCATCATCGCCGCGGTCTGGGTGCCACCGGGCAGGATGAACGACCGCAAGGACGGCAGCGGGTCGCCGAACTCGTCGCACCAGCCTTCGAGGCGGTCGATGTTCGGCTGGATGATCCGCAGCGGTTCGTACGGCGGGTCGGCGGCCAGCGGGTTCGACAGGTCGGCGCCGCAGTCGAACAGCTCGTTCTGGATGTGGCGCAACACCTCGCGGATGCGCGGCGGCAGGTCCGCCCGGCTCGTGATCATGCCGAGCAGGGAGTTCGCCTCATCGACGTCGCCGTACGCCTCCACCCGCGGATCGGTCTTCGCAGTCTCCGACAGGTCCGACAGCCGGGTGGTGCCGGCGTCGCCGGTGCGAGTGTAGATGCGAGTGAGGTTGACCATGCGTCCAACCTACCGAACGCTCGTGGGGAGCCCGGACGACGGTGGGTGCGCGGGCCGATCGGGGCAGGGGTGTGGGAGGGTGGGGCGGTGAAGAAGCTGATCCTGCTGCTGCCGGTGGCGATGCTCGCCGCGCTGATGTCCGCCTGCACCTCGAGCACGCCCGCCGCACCGGCGTCCACGTCCGGTGTGAACTGCACCTACACCGCGTCCGGTAGTGCGGCGAAGAAGGTGTCCCTGCCGCCGGCGACGAACGTGCCGAACACCGGGACGGTGCCCTACACGATCGGGCTGAACGCCGACAAGATCACCGTGACTCTCGACCGCGAGCACACGCCGTGCACGGTCAACTCGTTCATCTCGATCGCCCAGCAGGGCTACTTCGACGGCACCTCCTGCCACCGCCTGGTCGACGGCGGCATCTTCGTGCTCCAGTGCGGCGACCCGACGGCCACCGGCTCCGGCGGTCCCGGCTACGCGTTCCCCGACGAACTCAGCGGGACCGAGACCTACACCGCCGGCACCCTGGCGATGGCCAACGCGGGTGCGAACACCAACGGCTCCCAGTTCTTCATCGTCTACGCCGACAGCCAGTTGTCGCCGAACTACACCGTGTTCGGCCACGTCGACGCGGCCGGGATCAAGGTCGTCGAGGCGATCGCCAAGGGCGGGCAGGACGACAGCTACGGCGACGGGTCCGGCAAGCCGAAGCTGCCGGCCGTGATCACGAGCGTGGTCGCCGGCTGACCTCGTCCACGGTCTCCGCGAACTCCACCAGGGCGGACGTCACCGCCCCGGGCTGGTCGGCGTGCACCCAGTGCCCGGCACCGGCCACCACCCGGCGCTCGACGGCGGGGAACAGCCGGCGCATCGCCTCCTCGTGCTCGGGACGCACGTAGGCCGAGTTCTCCCCGGTCAGCCACAGCACCGGACCGCGATAGCTCACCGGCCCCGGATCGGGCCAGTCGCCGATCTCGCCCAACGCGTCGCCCAGCATCGCCAGGTTCGGCTGCCAGTGCCACCCGCCCTTGTGGCGCAGGTTCTGCAGCAGGAACAGCCGGACGCTGTCGGTCGGCACCTGCGCGCGCAGCCGCGCGTCCGCCTCGCCCCGGGAGCCGAGGGTGGCGAGGTCGAGCGAACGCATCGCCGCCACCAGCGGGGCGAAGGTGTCCACCTGGTCGGAGTGGCCGGGGGCGATGTCGATCACCACCAGGCCCGAGACCAGTTCGGGGTGGGCGAGCGCGGTGAGCATCGCGACCTTGCCGCCCATCGAGTGCCCCACCAGGATCATCTCGGCGGCCGAGCCCAGCCGCACGTCGATCTCCGCGGCCACCGTCTCGGCCATGCCCGGGTAGCTGAAGGCGTCGGTCCAGCCGCTCGCGCCGTGGTCGGGCAGGTCGAACAGCACGACGGGGAGGTCCTGTGCGGCGAGTTGCTGGGCGATCGCGGCGAAGTTGCGGCCGCGGCCGAACAGGCCGTGCAGGAAGGCGAAGCGCGGACGCCCGGAACCGACCAGTTCGGTGTACAGCCCCATCACTGCCGCCGCTGCCAGCAGGAGGTGTGCCAGTGCCGGCGCTCCTCGACGGCGGAGGCCGATCCGAGGCTGGCCTCGCGCGGCCAGGTGACCACGTGAGCCGTCCCGGGCGGGAGTTGCTGGTTGCAGCCCGGGCAGCTGTAGGACTTGGTGGCCGCGTCCGCGGGCATCGTCTGCACCATCCACGGCCCGTCCGCCTTCTGCTCCAGGCGCGCGAACGCGCCCGAGGACAGCGGTCGGGGCTCGCGCAGGTGCTTGGACGGACGCTTGGCCATGGAGCCCAGCCTATGGCCTCGCTACGATGGCCCGAATCCCGACCCGAGGGGGCCTGATGACCGACGCCGAGACCACCGCCTTCCTCGATGCCGTCACCCCGGCGGTGCGCCACCGGGACGCGCTGACCATGGTCGAGCTGCTGCGCCGGGTCACCGGTGAGGAGCCGCGGATGTGCTACTCCTCGATCGTCGGGGCCGGCCACTACACCTACCGCTACGACAGCGGACGCGAGGGCGAGGGCCCCTCGACCAGCTTCTCCCCGCGCAAGACGGCACTGACGGTCTACCTCGCGGACGGGACGGCCGCCCACGCCGACCGCCTGGCGCGCCTCGGTGAACACACCAGCGCGGTCGGGTGCGTCTACCTCAAGGATCTTGCGAAGGTCGACCTGGCCGTCCTGGAGGAGATCATCTCCGCCTCCCACCGTGCGTTGACCGCGGGTGTGTACACCGCTCGCGCCCGGGAGGGTGGCCGGTCCTGATCCGGCGCCGTTCCGGGCGTCCGGCCGTGTAGGTTGTCCGGGTGCGTTTGCTGATTGCCCGCTGCCAGGTCGACTACGCCGGACGCCTCTCCGCACACCTCCCGATGGCCACCCGCCTGATCATGGTGAAGGCGGACGGGTCGGTCTCCGTCCACGCCGACGACCGCGCGTACAAGCCCCTCAACTGGATGAGCGCGCCGTGCACCCTCACGGTCAGCGCCCCCGACGCGGTGGACGCCGTGACCGGCCCGGACGCGGCCTCGCTCAGCGAGGTGTGGGAGGTGCGCAACGGCGACGGCGACACCCTCCAGATCGCGATCGGCGAGGTCTTCCACGACTCCGCCCACGACCTCGGCATCGACCCGGGCCTGCAGAAGGACGGGGTGGAGGCGCACCTCCAGGTGCTGCTGGCCGAGAACCCGGCGACGTTCGGCGAGGGCTGGACGCTGGTCCGCCGCGAGCACCCGACGCCGATCGGACCGGTCGACCTGCTGTTCCGCGACCAGCGCGGCGCCTACGTCGCGGTCGAGGTGAAGCGCCGTGGCGAGATCGACGGCGTCGAGCAGCTGACCCGCTACCTCGCGCTGATGAACGCCGACCCGCTGTTCGCCCCGGTGCGCGGCGTGTTCGCCGCCCAGCTGATCAAGCCCCAGGCGCGCACCCTCGCCGGCACCCGCGGCATCGACTGCGTCCTTGTGGACTACGACACCCTGCGTGGCCTCGACAACGCCGAGGACCGCCTCTTCTGACCCGTCTCAGCTGCGGTCGAGGTGCGGGAGCAGAACCTCCCGGTAGAGCAGCAGCAGGGCCGCCATCACCGGGATGGCCAGGACTGCGCCCACGAAACCGGCCAGGACGCCGCCGGAGATGGCGGCCAGCATCACCAGCACCGCCGGGATCTGCACCGAGCGCGAGAAGATCCTCGGCTGGATGACGTAGGCGTCGAACTGCTGGTAGGCCAGGAAGAAGATCAGCGTGATCAACCCGGTGGTCGGCGAGAACGAGAACGCCACGATCGAGACGATGATCATCGAGATCGTGGTGCCGATCAGCGGCACGAAGGCGAACATGCCGACCACCACCGTGAGCGCGAGCGCGTACTGGGCCAGGCCGACGATGTTGAGGAACAGGAACGCGACGGTCATCGCGATCAGCACCACCAGGAACAGCCCGGACACGTAGCCGCCGACCCGCTTGAACATCTCGCTGGCCAGGTACTTCACCCGCGGGCGCCGCGAGGCGGGGGCCAGCTGGTAGATGACCTCCTTGATCGTGGGCAGCGTGGTCAGGAAGTACAGCGTCAGGACCGTCGTGACGATCACCGAGAACACCGTGTTGGCCACCACCGCGCTCGCGCCCAGCAGGCCGCCGAACAGGCTCGAGATCAACTCGCCGGAGGTGAGGAACGACACCGCGCGGTCGATCACCTTCCACTGGGCGTCCAGAGCCGCGATCTGCGGGTTCTGCCGCAGGTTCTCCAGGTAGCCCGGCGCCTGGAACAGCAGTCGGTTGACCTGCTCGGTGACCACCGGCACCAGTGCCCAGCCCGCCAGCACGATCAGCCCGATCAGGCCGAGCGCCACCATCAGCACCGCTAGCCCGCGCCGGATGCCGCGGTGGTGCAGCCACTCCACGGCGGGGTTCAGGCCGAGCGCGATCGCCAGCGACAGCATCACCAGCACGATCACCGTGCGCAACGAGACCATCAAGGTGACGACGCCGAACGCGGCCATGCCGCCGATGGCCAGGAAGAAGCCGATCTGGAACGGGTTGCGGTCGAGCAGGGACGTGCGCCGGTCGAGCGTGGTGCCGAGCCCGTCGTTGAGATCCGGGGGAGTGGGCTGGGTGGTTCGCCGCCACTTGCGCAGCCAGCTCCGCGTGGCCGGCGGGCCGGACGGGGTGCGGGCGGACGCGGGCGTGCGCCCCGACGCGCTCGAGCGGACGGGCTGCGGGGCGGGTGGGGTTTCGGCGTCGGGCGTGGCGCCCGCCTCCGGTTCGGACGAGGTCACTGCTCGGGGTCTCCGTCCCCATAGCCGGCCGCGCTGGTGCCCGCCAGGGCGGAGAGCTCGCCGAGCTGGGCGACGATCGCCTTGCGGCGTCCGATCAGCTGGGCGATCTCGGCCTCCAGGCGCGCGACCTCCGCCTGGGTGTCCTTCAGCGCCTCCGCGCGGTGCGCGGCGGCGGCGGTCTCGGCGGCGGCGGTGATCTTCGCGGCCTCGGCGTGGGCGGCGGCCTTGATCTGCCCGGCCTCGGCGTGCGCTGCCTGCCGGCGCTGGTCCCAGGTGAGGGCGTCGGCCTCCAGCCGGGCGGCGTAGCCGGCGGACTGCGTGCGGGCCTTCTCCAACAGTTCCTCGACCTCGGCGGCGGCCGCGGTGTGGGCGGCGGTGACTTCGGCCAGGGCCACCTCGCGCTGCGCGACGACGCCGAGGCGGTGCTCGGCGGACTCGCGTTCGGCGGCGACCAGCGTGGCCTCGGCGCTGAGCCGGGCCTGTTCGGCGATCGCCGCGGCCCGCGTCTGCGCCTCGTTGATGACCTCGGCGGCGGCGCGCTGGGCGAAATCGCGGACGGCGGCGGCCTCGTCCTTCGCGGCCTGCAACTCGGTGGCGGTCTGCTCGCTGAGCCGCCGGCGCAGCGCGTTCAGCTCCTCGGTGGAGGTGGCCTGGGCGGTGTCGAGGGCGAGTTGGGCTTCCAGCGCGGTCTTCTCCGCGTCCGCGTGCGCCTGCGCCACGATCTGGCGGGCACGGTGCTCGGCGGAGGTGACCAGCTCCTCGGCCTGGGACTCGGCGACCTTCAGCAGCCCGCGGGTGTGCCCGCCGAGCTTGGCGAAGTCGGTGTCGTGCGCGCGGGTGTTCGCCTCGGCGAGCTGGCGTTGCTGGTGGCGCACCTGGGTCTTGGCGCGGGCCAGCTGTGCCTCCACGTCACGGACGTAGGCGTCAACGGCCCCGCGGTCGTAGCCGCGCAGGGTCTGCGGGAAATTCCCCACCGCCGAGGCCGTCTCGTCGAACAGCTCCAGGCCCGGAGTCACGTCGGTCATGGTCGTTCTCCCCTTTCGCCTCCGGCTCTGATGCTACTGGCCCGGTCCCCACGGGTCCCGGGCCAGCAGCGCGTGCCTACCGGATCAGTGGGCGGAGGCGGCCGGCTCGACGATCTCGAGCAGGATGCCGCCGGTGCTCTTCGGGTGCGCGAAGTTGATCCGCGAACCGCCGGTGCCGATCTTGGGCGTGTCGTAGAGCAGCGTGACGCCGCGTTCACGGAGCTTCGCGCTGGCCACGTCGATGTCGGCGACCCGGTAGCAGACCTGCTGCACGCCGCCGCGTCCGCCGTTGCGCTCGATCCACTTCGCGATCGTGCTGTTCTCGTTCAGCGGCGCGAGCAGCTGCACCTGGGCGTTCTCGGTGAGCTGGTCGCCGGTGCCGAGCATGGCCTCCTCGACGCCCTGCTCCTCGTTGGTCTCGCGGTGCAGCACCCGCCAGCCGAAGACCTCGGTGTGCAGCTTGATGGCCTCGTCGAGGTTGGGGACGGCGTAGCCGACGTGGTCGATACAGATGAAGACATCGTCGTTGTTCATGTCGCCAGCCTATTCGAAACTGGTCAGGCCAATACGCCGTCGACCACTTCTTTGGCCTCGGCCTGGACCTGTGCTAGGTGCTCGGGGCCCAACAGGCTCTCGGCGTAGATCTTGTACACGTTCTCGGTGCCCGACGGACGCGCGGCGAACCACGCCGACGCGGTGGTGACCTTCAGCCCGCCGATCGCCGCGCCGTTGCCGGGGGCGTGGGTCAGGGTGGCGGTGATCGGCTCGCCGGCCAGTTCGGTCGCGGTCACGTCGGACGCGCTGAGCTTGGCGAGCTTCGCCTTCTGCTCGCGGGTCGCCGGCGCGTCCACCCGGGCGTAGCTGGACGCCCCGAAGCGCGCCTCCAGGTCCGCGTAGTGCTGGCTGGGCGAGGCGCCGGTGACGGCCTGGATCTCGCTGGCGAGCAGCGCGAGCAGGATGCCGTCCTTGTCGGTGGTCCAGGTGGAGCCGTCCTTCGCCAGGAAGGACGCTCCCGCGGACTCCTCGCCGCCGAAGCCCAGGTCTCCGGTCATCAGGCCGGGCACGAACCACTTGAAGCCGACGGGCACCTCGACCAGGCGCCGGCCGAGGTCGGCGGCGACCTTGTCGATCAGGGACGAGGACACCAGCGTCTTGCCCACCCCCGCGTCCGGACGCCAATTCGGACGGTGGCTGTACAGGTACTGGATGGCGACCGCGAGGTAGGCGTTGGGGTTCATCAGTCCGGCGTCCGGCGTGACGATGCCGTGCCGGTCGGAGTCGGCGTCGTTGCCGGTCGAGATGTCGAACCGGTCGCGGTTGGCGATCAGGCTCGCCATCGCGTACGGCGAGGAGCAGTCCATGCGGATCTTGCCGTCCCAGTCCAGCGTCATGAAGCGCCAGGTCGGGTCGACGGTCGGGTTGATCACGGTGAGGTCGATGCCCAGCCGGTCGCCGATGTAGCCCCAGTACTGCACGGACGCGCCGCCCAGGGGGTCCGCGCCGATGTGCACGCCCGCGGAACCGATCGCGTCGATGTCGAGGGCGTTGCGCAGGTCCTCGCAGTAGGCGCCCAGGTAGTCGACGCGGGTGACGTCGGCCGCCGCGCGCTCGTACGGTGTCCGCTTGATCGCGCCGGGGTTGCGCAGCAACTCGTTGGCGCGGCCGGCGATCCAGCCGGTGGCGTCGGTGTCGGCCGGGCCGCCGTGCGGCGGGTTGTACTTGAAGCCGCCGTCGCGGGGCGGGTTGTGGGACGGCGTCACCACGATGCCGTCGGCGCGGGGGCCCTCGTGGTCGCGGTTGTAGACGATGATCGCCCGCGACACCGCCGGGGTGGGCGTCCAGTCCTCGTCGCGCTCGGCCCGGATCGCGACGCCATGGGCGTGCAGCACCTCGATGGCGGTGCGCCACGCCGGCTCGGAGAGCGCGTGGGTGTCCTTGCCGATGAACAGCGGCCCGGTGATGCCCTGGCCTGCGCGGTACTCGACGATCGCCTGGGTGGTGGCGGCGATGTGCGCGTCGTTGAACGCGGTGTCGAGGCTGGAGCCGCGGTGCCCGGACGTGCCGAACACGACCTGCTGGTCGGGGTTGTCAGGGTCGGGCACGAGGTCGTAGTAGGCCCGGATCAGGGCGTCGACGTCGATCAGGTCCTCGGGCAGTGCGACCTGCCCGGCGCGTTCGTGAGCCATGGGGCCATCTTGCCCGCTGGCCCACCCGGTTGGGGAGGCGGCGGCCAACATTCGCCCTGTTCTGGACAGGCTGGCAGAATGCATGGACGTGACTCCCGCAGGCTTCAACCCTTCCCGTGCCATGGACCTCTCCGGCATCGTCGCTGCCGCCAAGGCTCCGCCGCCCCCGCCCGGCGCCACCTTCGTGATCGACATCGACGACGCCACCTTCGAGGCCGTGCTGTCCCAGTCGGTGCGCTACCCGGTGGTGCTCGAGCTGCACTCGCCGCGGGCGAACGCCGAGGCGTTGTCCGAGGCCCTGGCCGAGCTGGCCAACGAGGCCGGCGGCGCCTACCTGCTGGCCCGGGTGAACGTCGACACCAGCCCCCAGATCGCGCAGGCGTTCGGCATCCAGGCCGTGCCGGCGGTGATCGGTGTGGTCGGGGGGCAGCTCGCGCCCTTGTTCCAGGGCACCAAGAGCAAGGAGGAGGCCGGCGCCTACATCGCCCAGTTGCTCCAGGCCGCCGCCGCCAACGGCATCGTGGGACGGGCCGAGCCGGTCAGCATCAACGCCGACGCCGGTCCCGACCCCCGCTTCGCCGACGCGGACGCCGCGCTGGCCGAGGGCAACTTCAGCCTCGCCGTGGAGGAGTTCGACAAGCTGCTGGCCGCATCGCCCAACGACCCCGAGGCGAAGGCCGGCCGCGCGCAGGCCGCGCTGCTGGCGCGGCTCGGTGCGTCCGATCCGGCGGAGGTGATGGCGAAGGCCGCGGCCGCGCCCACCGACGTCGAGGCCCAGTTCGCGGCCGCGGACGCCGAGCTGATGGGCGGCGCCACTGCGCAGGCGTTCGCCCGCCTGGTCGAGCTGATCCGCAACACCGGCGGCGCCGACCGCGAGTCGGCCCGGGTGCGCCTGCTGGAGCTGTTCGAGACCGTCGGGCAGTCCGACCCGGCCGTGCTGAAGGCCCGCCGCGACCTGATGAGCGCCCTGTTCTGAGACGTCGGGTTGTAGGCCGCGCACCCTAGGCTGTCGGGATGGACGTCCCCGACGGCGTGATCGAGTGGTTGCTGGAGTCCGACCCGGCGCTGCGCTGGCAGGTGCAGCGCGATCTGCTGGGCGCCGAGGAGCCGGTGTGGCGGGCCGAGCGCGAGCTGGTCGAGACCCAGGGCTGGGGAGCCCGGCTGCTCGCCCTGGAGGACGCGGACGGGCAGTGGGACGGGGGCGCGTTCTGGCCCGCCGGCTTCACCGAGGACGACTGGCGCCGTGACCGCCAGCCCTGGACGGCGACCTGCTGGGCGCTCTTCCAGCTGCGCGAGTTCGGCCTCGACCCCGCGAGCGCCGCGGCCCGGCGGGCCGTCCGGCTGGTGGGGGAGAACTCCCGCTGGGAGGAGGGCGGCCAACCGTTCTGGGACGGCGAGGTCGAGGAGTGCATCAACGGCCGGACGGTGGCGATCGGCTGCTACTTCGGCGTCGACATGGCGTCGCTGGTGCAGCGGCTGGTCGGCGAGCGCCTGGCCGACGGCGGCTGGAACTGTGAGCGGGCGAACGGCTCGGCGCGGTCCTCGTTCGACACCACGATCAACGTGCTGGAGGGCCTGCTGGAGTTCGAGCGCGCCACCGGCGGCACGCCCGCATCCATCGCGGCGCGGGAAGCAGGGGAGGAGTACCTGCTGGCGCGCTCACTGTTCCGGCGACTGTCCACCGGCGAACCGGCGGACGAGGACTACCTCCGGCTGTTGCACCCGAGTCGCTGGCGCTACGACGTGCTGCGGGCCCTCGACCACTTCCGCGCCTCGTCACTCCTGGCCGGCACGCCGCCCGACCCGCGCCTGGCCGAGGCCGTGGAGATCGTCCGGGGGCGCGCCGTCGACGGGCGCTGGCCCCTGGAGACCGACCTGCGCGGACGGGTCTGGTTCACCCTCGACGACGGCGTCGGGCTGCCGTCCCGCTGGCTCACGCTGAGGGCGCTCCGCGTCCTCGACTGGTGGGCTCCGGGTCCCTCCGACTTGTCAGAATCTCAGGCTGCTATAGCGACCTGAGATTCTGACAAGTCGGCAGAGGGCGACTACTTGAAGACGCCGAGCTTGCCGAACTTGTCGGCGAGCAGGTAGTACACGGTCGCACGGCTCTTGCTGCGATCGTCCTTGAGCACAGTGACGACCTCGGCGATGCCGGCGTCCAGGGCCGCGTCGTCGAGGGTGAGGCCGAGCTTGCCCTTGAGGAACTTCTCGCGAACGGTCTCCAGCTCCTTGGGGTCGCTGGCCGCGACAGTGGCGGAATCCCGGTTGCTCAAGACCAGGCGGTAGGTCGACAGCAGCTTCGCGATGACGGCGTCATCGGCGTTCGGTGCGTACTTCTTGATGTCTGCTGCCCAATCGGTAGCCATACCTGCTCCTTCATTGGTTGTGGTTGCGCGCCCTGCGCCACCTGACGACCACACGGTACGGGCATCACCGGTCGAAAGGGATGGGGACGGCACGAATTCATCGTGTCGAGTTTCAGGAGGCGGTGTCGGCGGGGCTGCTCGCCGGCGCGGGAACGACGCTCCGTTTCGGGTACAGCGCCAGCAGCAGCGCAGCCAGCAGGGAGGCCACCAGGGTGGAGAGGTAGATGCCGCGGAACCCGCCGTTGAGCGTGGTGGCGAAGGTCTGCTCGATGATCGGCGCGCGCTTGTCGATCTCGGCGAGGTAGTCGTCCTTCGCGGTCTCGAACGCGCCGGGGACCGCGTCCCTCAGCACGGTGAGCTTGTGGGCGGTGTCGGCCAGGTCGCTGCGGGCGGACGCCAGTTCGTCCCGGGTGGCGACCAGCGTGCGCCGGTCCTTGATCGCTGCCGCGAGCTTGCGCTCGACGGTGGCGAGCTGCCGGGACAGCGCGGCCCGTTTCGCGGTCAGGGACGCACGGCTGCGCACCAGGGCGGCCCGTTTCGCGACCAGTGCGGCCCGACCCTTGCGCGCTCCCTTCACGGCCGCCTTGAGGCTGTCGATCTTCGCGTGCAGGTCCTGGGCGGGCGGCGGTTCCGGGGTGCCGGGCGGCAGGGCGTCCATGATCGCGTGGTAGGCGGCGCGGACGCCGGCGAGCGCTGCGGTGAGGTCGGCGAGGTCGTGGTTGATCTTCACGAGCCCGGAGGACATGCCGCGGACCCCCGAGGTCATGCCCGCGATCCCGCGGGTCATCCCGGCGATCCCCGAGCGCATCCCCTTCGCCGCCTTCCGCATGCCGGTGATCCCGGCGTCCACGCCCTTCACGGCCTTGACCAGCTTGTGGTGGGCGGACGCGACCTCCTTCTCGGCACTGTGCAGGCTGGTCAGCCCCGTGTCCACCCCGTCGGTGATGTCGGCGATCACGGACGGGGTCTGCTCGGCGAACATCCGCTCGGCGACCACCTTTGTGCGGGCGGTGATCGTGGTCACGTCCGCGGTCTTCAGCAACTCGACCAGGTCGGCGGGCAGGCTGCCGCCGCCGTCGGCGCTGATGTCGATGGTGGTCTTCGAGGCGAGATCGGGGAACTCGACGCCCTTGAGCTCGTCCTTCAGCCGGTCGTCCTTCTTGAGCTCGGCGAACGTGGCCTGGAGTTCGGCGGCGTAGGGCAGGGCCGGGGTGCTGACCTGCGTGGGCAGGTCGGCGGTGATCGCGGCCTGCAGGTCGGTGCCGGCGTGGGCGAGGAAGCCGACCAGGAACGCCGGCGCCAGGGTGGTGCCGATCGAGCGGACGAGCGACAGCGTGGCGAGCGCGGAGTTCGACTCCGACTCCGCCGTCCGGTCGAGCATCATGTAGTTCAGCGGCGAACCGATGGTGAACCCCAGGCCCAGGCCCATCAGCGCGAGCGTGGTGCACACGCTCGTCCACGACGGGGACGGGATCGCCCACCACACCCCGGCAGCCGCGGCGATCGCCGAGATCACCACGCCCAGGCCGAGCACCGGCTTCGGCCCGAACCGGTCGGTCAGCCGGCCCGACAGTGGCGCGCCGATCCCGGAGGCGAGGCCGAGGATGATCACGAAGTAGCCACCCTCGCCGCTGGGGATGCGCAGGGCGTTCTCGGCGAACTGCGGGACGAAGACGACGCCCATCAGGATCACGCCGGCCAGGAAGGCCAGCAGCAGGGTCACCCCGATCGCGAAGTCGGTGAAATAGCCGAGGTTCAGCACCGGGTCGGCGGCTCTGCGCTCGGCGAGCAGGAACAGCGGCAGCAGCAGCACGAAGCCCAGCAGGTAGGGGTAGACGTCGGTGCTGGTCAGCGAGCCGGCGACGTCGAAGAAGTCGATGTTGCGCAGCCCGTACAGCAGCAACAGGATCATCGAGACCAGCAGCGTGGTACCGAGCAGGTCGATCCGGGCCACCTTCTCGACCTTGTGGTTGGGCAGGAAGACCAGCCCGGCGACGATGATCACCGCGCTGATCGGCACGTTGACGTAGAAAATGAACTGCCAGTTCGACGTGCCGAACACGTCCAGGATCAGGCTGCCGGCGCTGGAGCCGAAGATGTTGGCGACGCCGTACACCCCGCCGACCAGGCCGAGCGCCATCCCGCGCTTCTCCGGCGGCACGGACGTGCCGAACTCGGCGGTCGCGATGGGGACGATGCCGCCGCCGCCGATCGCCTGGACCGCCCGCGCCGCGATCAGCATGCCGAAGCTGCCCACGTCCTGGCTGAGCCCGCACAGCAGCGAACCGACGCCGAACAGCGTGATGCTGAGCAGGTAGATCGGCTTGCGCCCGTACCGGTCGGCGAGCTTGCCCATCACCGGGATGGACGCGGCGTAGGCGAGCGTGTAGATGGTGAGCATCCAGATGCCGGTCTGCTCGTCGACGCCGAGGTCGTTCTGGATGATCGTGCGGGCCGGCGTCACGATGCCGGTGTCGATCGCGCCCATGAAGATGCCCAGCAGGTACACCGCCATCAGCACCCCGAGCCGTCGGGGGGCGGCGGGCGTCACCGCGCGCTCCGTCCGCGACTGCTCAGCACGCGGCCAACTTAGCGCGGACACCCGCGCGTGCCGAGACCCCACGGGTTGCGGGCCGGCCTACCGTGGAGGCATGGGTGAGAACGCGTTGGCGGCGCTGCGGCGCTGGGAGGCGTCCGGGGCCACCTGGGAGCTGCGCACGCTCGACGACGCCGGCGCGGACGTCGACCTGGTCAGCTGCGACGGCGGCGAGGTGATGGGACGGCTGGTCTCGGCCGACGCCGACTTCGTCGCCGATGTCCGGGCGACGGCCGTCGCCCCTCGTTGCTGACTTCCTCTGCTTCAGCTGATCCTGACCCCGGCCTCCAGGTAGAACGTGCGTCCCTCCGCGCGGGCGGCGAGGGCACCCAACAGGCGCCCGCGGGCGAACGGCGCCATCCGGGCGGCCGCATCCTCGGGCTCGAGCCAGTGGACGGCCCGGATCTCGCGCAGGTCGGGGGTGAGCAGCGGCACGGCGTGCGCGGTGAGCTCATGGCCGTCGAAGATGAGTTCGACCGCGTCCTCCCAACCGAGGAAGGGCGTCAGCCAGTCCACCACCAGCAGGCGGCCGACGCTGACCGTGTGGTTAAGCTCCTCCTGGATCTCGCGCACCAGCCCGGCGCGCGGGCTCTCGCCGTGCTCGAGGATCCCGCCCGGCAGCTCGAAGTCGGGCTTGAACGTGGTCTCCAGGATGCAGACCCGTCCGGCCTCGTCGGTGAGCAGCAGGTGGCTGATCAGGCGCTTGCGGGCGGTCACGGTGTTCATCACGGCCGTGAACGCCTCACGTCCGCCCACCGCCTCGTCGCGCAGCAGCGCGTAGCGGGCGACGTCGACCGGCCCGTCCGGTCCCGTCGCCGCCTCCCGGGCCACGCCCTCGAGCCGGAAGCCGGCGCGGTGCAGGGCCCGGCGGCGCAGGGTGTCGAGCGTGCACACGTCCACCTCGACCCGCCGCACCTCCGTGTCGGCGAACAGCAGCCGACGGGTGGTGGTGAGCAACAGGTCGAAGCGCTCGGGTGCGTCGTCACCCCGGAAGTCGACGGACGCGACCCCGTCGACCACCGCGGCCGGCAGCGAGTCCCGGATCACTCCTCGCCGGCGTACTCGAAGAACACCGCACCCAGCGGCGGCACCACGATGGTCGCGCTGGCCGGCTGGCCGTTCCAGCCCTCGTGGGTCGCCTCCACCTGGCCCAGGTTGCCGTGGGTGTCGGAGCCGTCGTAGATGCCGGAGTCGGAGTTGAAGATCTCCTTCCAGGTACCGGCCTTCGGCAGGCCGAGGCGGTACCGCGTCCACGGCTCGGAGGAGAAGTTCACCGCCACCGCGATCTGGCCGCCGTTGGCGTCCTTCCGCACCCACGAGTAGGTGTTCGACCCGGCGTCGTCGGCGTTCAGCCAGGCGAACCCGGCCGGGTCGGAGTCGAGCTCCCACATCGCAGGATGCGCGCGGTACAGCTCGTTGAGATCCTTGAACATGCGCTGCAGGCCGTGGTGGCCCCACAGGTCGCTGACCCACCACTCCAGGCTGTTGGCCTCGTTGAACTCCGAGCGCTGGCCGAACTCGCAGCCCATGAACACCAGCTTCTTGCCCGGGAACGCCCACATGTAGGAGTAGAAGGCGCGCAGCGTCGCGAACTGCCGCCAGGTGTCCTGCGGGATCTTGTTGATCATCGATCCCTTGCCGTGCACCACCTCGTCGTGGCTGATCGGCAGCACGAAGTTCTCCGAGTAGGCGTAAACCATCGCGAACGTCATCTCGTTGTGGTGGTACTGCCGGTGGATCGGCTCCAGCGCCAGGTAGCGCAGCGAGTCGTTCATCCAGCCCATGTTCCACTTGAAGCCGAACCCCAGGCCGCCGTGGTGCACCGGCTTGGTGACGCCGCCGAACGAGGTGGACTCCTCGGCGATCATCACCACGCCCGGCACCCGCTCGTACAGGTGCTTGTTCACGTAGCGCAGGAAGTCGATGGCCTCGAGGTTCTCGTTGCCGCCGTAGATGTTCGGCACCCACTCGCCGTCGTTGCGGGAGTAGTCCAGGTAGAGCATGGACGCGACCGCGTCCACCCGGAGCGCGTCGATGTGGAACTCGGTCACCCAGTACAGGGCGTTGGAGACCAGGAACGACTTCACCTCGTTGCGCCCGTAGTTGAAGATGTACGTGCCCCAGTCCTTGTGCTCGCCCTGGCGCGGGTCCGCGTGCTCGAAGAGGGCGGTGCCGTCGAAGCGTCCCAGCGCCCATTCGTCCTTCGGGAAGTGGCCGGGCACCCAGTCGAGGATGACGCCGATGCCGGCCTGGTGGAGCTTGTCGACCAGGTGCCGGAACTCGTCGGGACGGCCCAGCCGCGACTGCGGGGCGAAGTAGTTCGTCACCTGGTAGCCCCAGGACGGCTCGAACGGGTGCTCGGTGACCGGCATGAACTCGACGTGGGTGTAGCCCTGCCAGGTCACGTACTCGACCAGCTCGTCGGCCAGTTCGAGGTAGGTCTTGCCCTTGCGCCACGAGCCCAGGTGCACCTCGTAGATGCTCATCGGCTCGGCGTGCGGATGGCTGTGCTCCCGCTTCTCCAGCCACGCGGCGTCGTCCCAGGCGTACTGGCTGGTGTAGACGATGGACGAGTTCGCCGGTGCCTGCTCGGCGAAGAACGCCATCGGGTCGACCTTCTCGCGCCAGACCCCGTCCGCGCACAGGATGTTGTACTTGTACAGCGCGCCGGTGCCGACGCCCTCGACGAACAGCGTCCAGATGCCGGAGCCGGGCAGCAGGTGCATCTGGTCGCCGGTCCACCAGTTGAAGTCTGCGTTCAGCCGGACGTCGTGAGCGTTCGGTGCCCACACCGCGAACCGGGTGCCCTTGATCTCACCACGCTCGTCGTCGAACACGGTGGTCTCGTGGGCGCCCAGGCGCCGCCAGCACTCGGTGTCCCCACCGCTGTGGAATCCCTCCATGTCCCACCCGGTGAGCCCACCTGCCAGGTCGTGTGCCATCACTGCTCCTTCTCGGTAGCTGCCGGGGGATCGAGCGAGACCCTTCTGGCCTCGTCCTGGACCGCCCGCCAGGGAATGTGTGCCCAATTGGGACGATTGCGTACTTCGTAGACGACTTCGTAGACCGCCTTGTCGAGTTCATAGGCGCGGAGCAGTGCCGGCTCGGCCCGGTGGTCGCCGCAGTAGCCGTCGAGGAAGGCGTCGCGGGCGGCCGCGCACCACTCGCGGGCGGCCTGGCCCTCCGGGTCGGGGTGCGCGCTCCGCGCGTAGTCGAAGCTGCGCAGGAGCCCGGCGACGTCGCGCCAGACCGAGTCGAACTCGCGGCGCTCGGCCAGGGTCTTCAGCGGCTCGCCCTCGAAGTCGATGATCACCCACGGCGCCTCGCCCGCCACCGCGCGGTGCAACACCTGGCCGAGGTGGAAGTCGCCGTGCACGCGCTGGGTGGCCAGCCGGCCGGTGCTGGGCGCGGCGAACAGCAGTTGGACGGCGTGCCGGTAGGCCTCCAGTTCGTGCACCTGCTCGGCGGCAGCGTTGAAGCGGCGCAGCATCTCGGACGCGAGCTCGCTGCCCGGACGGGACGCCGTGCCGAACGCGTCGGCCAGCCGGGTGTGCAGGTCGCGCAGTTCGACGCCGAGGCGGCGGCAGTCGTCGGTGATGTCGGTGCCGGCAGCACAGGCGGCGGTCGCGTAGACCCACCCGTCGGTCACGCCCTGGATGCGCTCGCAGAACATGGCCAGGTCGTAGCCACCGGCGCTGAGCACGCCGTACAGGTCAGGGGTGATGCCCGATCCGCTGAGCGCGCCGAGCACCTCGGCGTCCAGGTTGCGGCCGGGTTCGAGCTTGCGGAACAGCTTGAGCAGGGTGTGGTCGCCGATCATCACGGTGGTGTTGCTCTGCTCGCCGGTGAACAGCCGCATCGGTGCCGCCGGGTCGGCCTGGGAGGCGTCCGCCCAGTCCATGCCGGCCGGCGGGCTCTCGACCAGCGCCCGGACCAGCGCGGCGACGGCCGGCGGGTGGCTCGGCGCGTCCACCACGTCGACCTCGCCGAGGCCGTCCAGCGTGGTGGTACCGACCGGGAGCCCGGCCGGTGCGGTGCCGGCCGGCAGGTAGGCGACCAGCAGCTGGTAGTACTCGGTGCGTCCGTCGGTGTAGGCGATCTCGGCCAGCTCGGAGCGGACGGCCGGCCACTCGCCGCCCGCGGTGTACCAGGGCAGGGGGGTGAGGCCGGCGACCCGGGCGCCCAGGCCCTTGCCGCCGAACCAGCGGGCCTGGCGCAGGTAGCCCTCCCAGGCGGACGCGGTGTTCACGGCCCGGCCCTCAGCCTCGCTGGACGTGCAGGATGTGCGCGGGGTTGGCCGGGCTGAGCCGGATGAAGTTCCGTTCGCCCCAGGTGAAGGTGGCGCCGGTCAGCTCGTCGCGCAGGTCGATCGTCGGCCCGTCCACGCCCAGCCAGCCCAGGTCGAGCCGGACGTCGCTCTCCACGCCCTGGTTGGGGTCGAGCGAGCAGATCACGATCACGGCATCGTCGCCGTCCCGCTTGGCGAAGGCGATGACGCCCTCGTTCGGGGCCTCCAGGAACTGGAGCTGGCGCAGTTGCTGCAGGGCCGGGTGGTTGCGCCGGATCTGGTTCAGGCTGCCCAGCAGCACGTTCAGGTTGGGGGCGGCGTTGAAGTCGCGTGGGCGGTACTCGAACTTCTCGGAGTTCTTGTACTCCTCACCACCCGGCTTCAGGGCTTCGTGCTCGAACAGTTCGAAGCCGGAGTAGACCCCCCATGACGGCGTCAGGGTCGCGGCGAGCACGGCCCGGATCGCGAACGCGGCCGGGTTGCCGGACTGGAGGAAGAACGGGTTGATGTCGGGGGTGTTCACGAAGAAGTTCGGACGGTAGAACGCGTCCGTCCGCGTGGACAGCTCCGTCAGGTACTCCTCGAGCTCCCAGCGGGTGTTGCGCCACGTGTAGTAGGTGTAGCTCTGGTGGAAGCCGATCTTGCCGAGCGTCTGCATCATCTCGGGCTTGGTGAAGGCCTCGGCGAAGAAGATCACGTCGGGGTCGCTCTCGCGCACCTGCTTCATGATCCAGGCCCAGAACTGGACGGGCTTGGTGTGCGGGTTGTCGACCCGGAAGATGCGGACGCCGTGCGACATCCACAGCTTCAGCACCCGGAGCGCCTCGTGGTAGATGCCCTCGGGGTCGTTGTCGAAGTTGATCGGATAGATGTCCTGGTACTTCTTCGGCGGGTTCTCCGCGTAGGCGATGGTGCCGTCCAGCCGGGTGGTGAACCACTCCGGGTGCTCGGTGACCCACGGGTGGTCGGGCGACGCCTGGAGGGCGAAGTCGAGCGCCACCTCCATGCCCAACTCCTTGGCCTTCGCGACGAACCGGTCGAAGGACTCCCAGTCACCGAGGTCGGGGTGGATGGCGTCGTGGCCGCCCTCGGGGGCGCCGATCGCCCACGGCGAACCGGGATCGCCCGGGGCCGGGATCAGCGTGTTGTTGCGTCCCTTGCGGAAGGAGGTGCCGATCGGGTGGATGGGGGGCAGGTAGACGACGTCGAACCCCATCGCGGCCACCTCCTCGAGCCGCTCGTGGCAGGAGTCGAAGGTGCCCGACGTCCACTTCTTCGTGGTCTTGTCGTAGGTCGCGCCGATCGAGCGCGGGAAGAATTCGTACCAGCTGCCGTACAGCGCGCGCCGGCGGTCGACGAACAGCGGGAAGTCGGCGGTGGGGGAGAGCAGCTCTCGGGGCCCGTACTGCTCCATGGCGTGGCGGATGCCCTTGGCCGTGGCGACCTCGATCAGGTCACCCGCCGGGCGCTCGGGGATGAGCAGCATGGCGGTGGCCTTCAGGATCGACGCCTGCACCGGGTCGCCGGCCTTCTCGGCGATCGCGGCGGTGCGTTCGAGCAGGTCGCGGCCCTCCAGACAGACCAGTTCGATGTCGACGCCGGCGGGCAGCTTCGCCTCGGCGTTGTGCAGCCAGGTGCCCCACGGGTCGGACCAGCCCTCGACGCGGAACGTCCAGGCGCCCGGGGCGTCCGGACGCACCCACGCCTCCCACGGGTCGAGGCCGCGGGGCTCGAGCGGGGTCATGTCGACGCGCTGCTCGCGTCCGTCCGGCGAGGTCAGGATGACCGACGCGTTCACCGAGTCGTGGCCCTCGCGGAACACCTTCGCCCGGATCGGGACGAGTTCGCCGACGACGGCCTTGGCCGGATACGCCCCGCCCTCGATCACCGGGCTGACGTTGCTGACGGGGATGCGTCCGAAACCACGGGGCACCGTGACGGACGGGGTGAGGTCGAGCGGCGCGGCAGCGGCCGGTGCGGGCGTGGCCGGCGGCGCTGCCGGGGCGGAGGCGGCCTGCTGCCGACGCGGGCGGGACGGTTTCGCTGTAGCGCTCACGGTGCCAACCTAGCGTCTGGTCCGGGGCTGCGGGAGGGGCGTGCCCACGTGAGGTGTTCGACCGTCGAACCGGCGTCCGGCAGCTATGGTCCGACCCGGATCAGGATCTCGCCGTGGACCACGCCCGTGGGTGTGGGCCCCGCCGATGGGGGCATGGCTACCGAGCGTTCCCCGCGGGGTCCCGACGCCCGGACTAGCCTTGGGCACAGGAGGCGTGGTTGCCATGGCGAAGCACAAGAGGTGGGACGAGTTGTCCCCGTTGGCCAAGGTCGCGATCGTCAAGCTGGCGGTCATCGACATCGGGATGAGGACGTGGGCGCTGGTCGACGTCGCCCACCGGCGTCCGGACCGGATCAAGGGCTCCAAGACCGGCTGGGTGGTCGCGCTCACCCTCGTCAACAGCGCCGGCGTGCTGCCCGCCGCCTACCTGCTGCTGGCCCGCAAGCCCGACTGAGCTTCCGCGCTACGCCGGTGCCTGCTCCCCGTACTGGTCGGGCAGCGACGGCCACCGCTGCGACGCCCACTGCGACCAGGTCGAGAAACCGGCCGGGACCGGCGGCACCACCGAGCCCTCCAGTTCGTCGCTGTCGGGCGCCTCGAACTGTCCGCGCCACTGCTCGAGTTCGACGTCGCTCATGTGGAACGTCTGCTCGGGGGTCGCGGCGAACCGCGTGAGCACGCGGCGGCGCTGCTCCTCGGGGTCGATCGGCAGGTACACCACCCGGCAGTCCACACCGAGCGTGCCCGCGATCCAGCGCAGCGCGGAGCGTTCGTCGCGGCCCCAGAAACCGAAGTCGAACACCACGTCCGTGCCCAGTTCGGCGGCCCGCAGGCCGAGGTGGAGCAGCTTGCCCTCGACGAGGTCGCGCAGGTCCGGCGGGTTCGCGTCACCGAACAGCAGGATCTGCCACTCGTCCGGGGTGAACCGCAGCGCCGGTCCGGCCTGCTCGAGTTCCTTCGCCCGCGTGGTCTTGCCCGCCCCGGGCAGGCCGACGACCAGGTGGACGGTCGCGGGCCGCGCGTCCGGGTCTCGCCCGGTCACCACGGGGGTCGGCACGGTCAGGCCTTGGTGGCGCCGACCACCGTCTCGGCCTCGGTGTCGGGGGTCGGCTCGGTGTCGGGGGTCAGCGGGGAGGCCGTGACCAGCTGGGCCACCGTCCGCACCTCGGCGGCGAAAACGACCACCGTGCGCCCGGGCAGCGTCACCGTGGAGCCCGGCGCCAGCTTCTTGCGCGGCAGCTCGTTCGGCAGCCCGGTGTGCGCGACCACGCTGTACCGCAGCGCCCACGGGGCGCCGGGCAGCGAGACGTCGACCGGGTTGTCACCGGCGTGGAAGTAGATCAGGAACGCCTCGTTGTGGTCGGAGACGTACATGCCGAGCGTGCGGCGTCCCGGGTCGTGCCAGTGGTCGTTGTTCATCTCGGTGCCGGACTCGGCGAACCACGCCACCGGAGAACGGCCCAGGCCGTGCCCGTTGGCGTCCGTCACCTCACCGTGGTAGCGCCAGCGGTCGGGACGCAGCAGCGGGTGCTCGGCGCGCAGCTTCAGCAGCGTGCGGGTGAGCTCCTCCTGGGCGCCCCAGTCCTCCCGGTCGTACCAGTTCAGCCACGACACCGGCGAGTCCTGGCAGTAGGCGTTGTTGTTGCCGCCCTGGGTGCGACCCATCTCGTCGCCGGCCAGGATCATCGGGATCCCCGCGCTGAGCACGAGCGTCGCCATCAGATTGCGGGCGGTGCGCTGCCGTTCGGCCACGATCCGCGGGTCGTCGGTCTCGCCCTCGTAGCCGTGGTTCCACGACCGGTTGTCGTCGGCCCCGTCGCGGTTGCGCTCGGCGTTCGCCTCGTTGTGCTTGAGGTCGTAGGTGACCACGTCCCGCATCGTGAAGCCGTCGTGCGCGGTCACGAAGTTGACCGACGAGGTGGCCGGACGGCCGCCGTGGTCGAAGATGTCGGACGAGCCGGACAGGCGGGTGGCCAGCTCCTGCACGCCGCCGATCGCACCTCGCCAGAAGTCGCGCGCGAAGCCCCGGAACCGGTCGTTCCACTCCGACCAGCCCTGGCCCCAGCGTCCGACCTGGTAGCCGTAGGGGCCGAGGTCCCACGGTTCGGAGATCATCACCTTGCCCGACAGCACCGGGTCGGCGGCGATCGCCTGCTTGAACGGGTGGTTCTGATCGACATGGTGCTGGGCGTCGCGGATCAGCGTGGTCTGTAGGTCGAACCGGAACCCGTCCACGCCCATCTCGACCGCCCAGTAGCGCAGCGAGTCGAGCACCAGCTGGAGCACGCCGTCGTTCGCGGTGTCGACGGCGTTGCCGCAGCCGGTGACGTCGTAGTCGTTGCGGTGGTCGTCGGTGAGCCGGTAGTACGCGCCGTGGTCGATGCCGCGGAAGCTCAGCGTCGGGCCGTCGTGGCCGCCCTCGCCGGTGTGGTTGTAGACCACGTCCAGGATCACGGCGATGCCGGCCTCATGGATCGCGGAGACCATCTCCTTGAACTCGGCCACCTGGCCGCCCAGCGTCCCCGCCGTCGAGGACGCGTACGCGCCGTGCGGGGCGAAGAAGCCGAGGGTGTTGTAGCCCCAGTAGTTCGTGAGGCCGCGGCCGACCACGAACGGCTCGGAGACGAAGTGCTGCACCGGCAGGAACTCGACGGCGTTGACGCCCAACTCGACGAGGTGCTCCACGACCGCCGGGTACGCCATGCCCGCGTAGGTGCCGCGCAGGTGCTCGGGGACGGCGGGGTGCTGGCGGGTGTAGCCGCGCAGGTGGGTTTCGTAGATGACCAGTTCGGCGGCCGGGATGGGCGTGGACAGCGGCGTCGGGGGAGGGGTGTCGGCCACCACGACGCTCAGCGGCACGGCCGCGAACGAGTCCTCGAGGTCGGGCAGGAAGTTCGACTCGGGGGTGTGGTCGGTGATCGGGCCGGAGTAGTCGACGCCACCGGTGATCGCCTTCGCGTACGGGTCGAGCAGCAGCTTCGCGGGGTTGAACCGCTCGCCGGTCTCCGGCGACCAGTGGCCGTGGACGCGGTAGCCGTAGCGCTGGCCGTCGCCGACCCCGTCGATGTGCACCGACCAGATGCCGTCGTCGGTCTGGCTGAGGTCGTAGTTGGTCTGCCGGCGGTGCTCGTCCACCAGGGCCAGTTCGACCCGGGTCGCCCGTGGAGCCCACAGCGAGAACGTGGTGCCGCCGCCCTGGACCCGCGCGCCGAGGACAGGTCGGGGCCTGCCGGCCTCCGACTGTTCCGCCACTGTTGAATCCAAAGGACTCAGCTCCCCCTCCTGGAATGTGAACGTTCCATAGTGTCGCCTAACCTTCGTGGAGGGTCCAACCGCGACCCTCCGAAATGGGAAATCGTTTCACTGGCTCTCAGGGAGGAGCACCGATGGTCGCCCGCACCTACTTCGACCACGCGGCCTCCTCGCCGACGCTGCCCGAAGCGGTCGCCGCGATGACCCGGGTTCTCGGGGCAGCCGGCAACCCGAGTTCGCTGCACGCGTCCGGACGCGCGGCGCGGAGCGTGCTCGAGGACGCGCGGGAATCGCTGGCCGGGGACCTCGGCGCGCACCCCACCGAGGTGGTGTTCACCTCCGGCGGCACCGAGGCCAACAACCTCGCGCTGCTCGGTGCACGCAGCGATGCCCGGCCGGTCCTGGCGGTGTCGGCGATCGAGCACCCGTCGGTCGCCGCGGTGCGTGACCGGCCGGGCGAGGTCGTGGTGCTGCCGGTGGCCGCGTCCGGTCATCTCGAGGTGGCGGCCGCAGGTGAGCTCGTCGACGAGCGCACGGGGCTGGTGTCGGTGATGTGGGTGAACAACGAGACCGGGGCGGTGCAGCCGGTGGCGGAGGTCGTCGCGCTGGCCCACGACCGTGGCGCGCTCGCGCACTCGGACGGCGTGCAGGCGTTCGGTCACCTGGCGGTGGACTTCGCCGCCTCCGGTCTGAACCTGCTGAGTGTGTCCGCCCACAAGCTCGGCGGCCCGGTGGGCATCGGTGCGCTGCTGGTGCGGCGGGGGACGGTCCTGCGTCCGTCGGGCTTCGGCGGCGGCCAGGAGGCCCGGCTGCGGTCGGGCACGGTGCCGGTGGCGCTCGCGGCGGGGTTCGCCGCCGCCTCGGGGGCGGCGTCCGTTCGTCTCGCTGCGGAGGCGGAGCGGCTGGCCGGGTTGCGGGACCGCCTCCTCTCGGGGGCCGTTTCCGCGATACCCGACGTCGGCGTCAACACGGTCGGGCCGTGCGGTCCGGCGATCGTCAACCTGACCTTCCGCGGCGCCCGGGCCGACGACGTCCTGCTCCTGCTGGACGCCGCGGGCTTCGACGCGTCCACCGGTTCGGCGTGCACGGCCGGGGTGCACCAGCCGAGCGAGGTCCTGCTGTCGATGGGACGCCCGCTGGACGAGGCGTCCTCGAGCCTGCGGTTCTCGTTCGGCCCCGACACCACCGCCGCCGACGTGGACGCGCTGCTCGCCGTCCTGCCCGGCGTGGTGTCCCGAGCCCGCAGTGCGGCCTGATGCCGGGTCAGTTCAGCGTCGGGGCCGGCTACCGGGCCTTCGTGTACCTCGCGCTCGCCGGGGTGGCGTGGCTGGCGTACACGCTCTGGCTGTGGCGCCGGGAGGGACGGACCGCCCCGCGCCGGGTGCTGGCCCACAGCGCGTTCGGGCTCTACTTCGTGGTGATGTGGGGAGTGGTGCTGATGCCATTCCCGGACGAGGAGGTGCTCGTGGAGCCCGCGCCGGTGAACCTGGTGCCGTTCGCCTGGCTCGTCGACGCCAACGCCGGCGTCCGGTACGTCGGTGGCGGCCTGGGCGCGTGGCTGACCAACCGGACGGTGGTCTACGTCGCATCCAACCTGCTGCTGACGGTGCCGCTCGGCGCGTACCTGCGGCGGGCACGTTCGTGGAGGCTGCCGACCACCGCGCTGGCCGCGTTCGGGCTGTCGCTGGCGTTCGAGCTCACCCAGCTCACCGGCGTGTGGGGGCTGTTCGGCATGCGCTACCGCACCTTCGACGTCGACGACCTGATCGCCAACACCCTGGGCGCCGTGGTCGGTTGGGCGCTGGTCCCGCTGCTGGTCCTGCTGCCGGCGCGGCGCGCGGGCACCGCGTCCGTCCGCGCGGGGGGTGTCGGACGCCGGGTCGCCGCCCTCGGGCTGGACCTGCTGGTGTGGCAACTGCTGTACCTGGTGGTCTGGTTGCTGGTGTGGACGGCCTTGGCCGGCCTGGGCGGGGCGGTCGATCAGCGGCTGGCGATCGGGTTGTGGGTTCTCGCCGCAGTCGCGGTGCTCGCCGGTTGCCCGCTGGCCTGCCGTGGCGCCACGCCTGGCACCGCGTTGCTGGGCATCGGGCGGCCGGTCGGGCCGGCCACCGCGCGGACGTAGACTCTTCGGGTCCTGCGATGCTTTGGAGGAGACGGACGTGCGGGTGCTGGCGGCGATGTCGGGCGGAGTGGACTCCGCCGTGGCCGCCGCGCGCCTGGTCGACGCCGGCCACGACGTGGTGGGCGTCCACCTCGCCCTGTCGAAGAACCCCGAGACCTACCGCAGCGGCGCCCGCGGGTGCTGCTCCCTGGAGGACTCCCACGACGCGCGGCGCGCGGCCGACGTGCTGGGCATCCCGTTCTACGTGTGGGACTTCGCCGAACGCTTCGCCGAGGACGTGGTGGCCGACTTTGTCAGCGAGTACGCGGCCGGGCGCACCCCGAACCCGTGCCTGCGCTGCAACGAGAAGATCAAGTTCGCCGCAGTGCTCGAGCGGGGGCGCGCGTTGGGCTTCGACGCGGTGGCGACCGGGCACTACGCACGGCTCGCGACGTCCGGCGACCGGGTGTCCCTGCACCGGGCCGCCGAGCCGGCGAAGGACCAGTCCTACGTGCTCGGGGTGCTGGACGCCGACCAGCTGCGGCACTCGCTGTTCCCGCTGGGCGACGACACCGCCAAGGCCGAAGTGCGGGCCGAAGCGGCCGCGCGCGGGCTCAGCCTGGCGAAGAAGCCCGACAGCCACGACATCTGCTTCATCCCCACCGGCGACACCGCCGGGTTCCTGCACTCGCGGCTCGGGCGCCGGGCGGGCGACATCGTCGACACCGACGGCGAGGTACTGGGGGCCCACACCGGCACTCACCAGTTCACCGTCGGGCAGCGCCACGGGCTGCACCTGTCGGTGCCGGCGCCGGACGGGCGTCCGCGGTTCGTGGTAGGCCTCGACCCGGTGGCCAACACCGTCACCGTCGGCCCGCGGACCGCGCTGGCGGTGCGGACGATCGACGGGATCCGTCCGACCTGGACGGAGAAGCCGGTCGCGGGCGTGTGGCGCGGGCTGGTGCAGGTGCGCGCGCACGGCGAGGCGATGCCCGCCTTCATCGCCGCGATCGGCGATGGCGTCCGGATCGAGCTGGACGAGCCGGCGTACGGCATCGCGCCCGGGCAGGCGGCCGTCTACTACGACGGCGACCGCGTGGTGGGCTCGGCGACGATCTCGGCCACGGCGGCCTGATGGTCACCTTCACCGGGCTCGGCTCGCTGCCGGGCACCGACTTCGCCGCGGCCGCCCGAATGACCTTCGACAAGGTGCCCGACCTGCCGTACCTGCCCGAACTGCCCGCCCGCGGGCCGTGGGCCGGGATGGTCGGACGCGGCCTCGGACTGCCGGCGGGCCTGCCCGCCGAGCTGTCGGCCGGTGAGTGGCGTCTGGCCGACGCGCCGGGCATCGACCAGCGGCGGAGCCGGGCAACGTGGCGCGACGACCTCGACCAGCTGGAGGAGGTCGCGGACGGCTACACCGGGCCGTTCAAGGTGGCGATCACCGGGCCGTGGACGCTGGCCGCGAGCCTCGGCGTGGCGTTCGCCGGACGCGTGCTGGCCGACCAGGGCGCGCGCCGTGACCTCGCGCAGTCGATCGCCGAGGGCGCGGGGGAGCTGCTCGCCGACCTGGGTCGGCGGCTGCCGGGAGCCGAGCTGGTGCTGCAGGTGGACGAGCCGTCGCTGCCGGCGGTCGCGGCCGGGGCGGTGCCCACTCCGGGCGGGTTCTTCCGCCACCGGGCCGTCGACCTGCCCGAACTCTGCCGGGCGCTGTCGTGGATCACCGCCGAGCCGGCCCGGCGCGGCGTGGCGGTGCCGACCGTGCTGCACAGCTGCGCGCTCTGGCCGGGCGGGTGGCCGCTGGCGTCGTTGCTGCACTGCGACCCGACGTCCGCCGGCTTCGAGGGGATCAGCCTCGACCTCGACCAGCTCGCCACCGGGGACTGGGACGCCCTCGCGGCCGCCGCCGAAGCCGGCGCGACCCTGTACCTGGGCTGCCTGCCGACGCTCGGGGCCGTCCGTCCGCTCGGGGTGGACCCGGTGCGCCGCCGGGTGCTGGAGGCGGTGGACCGGATCGGGGCCGCTGCGGACGTGGGTGGGCAGCTCGTGCTCACCCCGGCCTGCGGGCTGGCCGGCTGGACCCCGTCCGAGGTCAGCCGCGGCTTTGACGTCCTGGCGAAGGTCACCGAACAGGTCACCGCCGAGCTCTCTTGAAACGAACGGGGACAGTCCCCTTTCATTTCACTTGACCGGGAGGGACGGTTTTCCCCACCCCCGGGCGGCCGTCCGGTCGCGGCGCGATGTCGGGGCGGCGCGGTATCTTGCGGCCATGAGTGACGACGTCGACCGGGCCCGGCACGCCGAACTGGCCGCCCTGATCACCGACCACCGCTGGCGGTACTACGTGCTCGACGCGCCGGTGGTCTCGGACGCCGAGTTCGACACCCAGATGCGCGAGTTGATCGAGCTGGAGGAGGCGCACCCCGAGCTGCGGACGCCGGACAGCCCCACCCAGCAGGTGGGTGGCGCACCCAGTTCGACGTTCGCCCCGGTCACGCACCTGGTGCCGCTGATGAGCCTCGACAACGTGTTCTCGGTCGAGGAGCTCGACAAGTGGCTGGCGCGGGCCGAGTCGCTCGCGGGCGAGGACGTCCCGGCGTCCGGCTACCTGTGCGAGTTGAAGATCGACGGCCTCGCGCTCGACCTGGTGTACCGCGACGGACGCCTGGTCAGTGCGGCCACCCGCGGCGACGGCACGGTGGGTGAGGACGTGACCGCCAACGTCCGCACGATCGAGGCCATCCCGTCCCGGCTCACCGGCGACGCGATCCCCGAGGTGGTCGAGGTGCGCGGCGAGGTGTTCATGCGCGTCGAGGACTTCGCGATCCTGAACGCCGGGCTCGTCGCGGCCGGCAAGGCGCCGTTCGCGAACCCGCGCAACTCGGCGGCGGGCTCGCTGCGCCAGAAGGACCCGAAAGTCACCGCGCGGCGGCGGCTGCACTTCCTCGTCCACGGCATCGGCGAGTTCTCCGGGCCGGCGCTCGATCGGCAGTCCCACGGCTACGACCTGCTGAAGGGCTGGGGGCTGCCCACGAGCGAGCACTACCGGGTGTGCCACTCGGTCGGCGAGGTCAAGGACTACATCGCCCACTACGGCGAGAACCGGCACTCGGTCGAGCACGAGATCGACGGCGTCGTGATCAAGGTCGACGACCGGGCGCTGCAGGGCCGACTGGGACACACCTCGCGCGCGCCGCGCTGGGCGATCGCGTACAAATACCCGCCGGAGGAGGTGACCACGAAGCTGCTGGACATCCGGGTGAACGTGGGACGCACCGGGCGGGTCACGCCCTACGCGGTGATGGAACCGGTGTTCGTCTCCGGCTCCACCGTGGAGATGGCCACGCTGCACAACGCGTCCGAGGTGCGCCGCAAGGGCGTGCTGATCGGCGACACCGTGGTGCTGCGCAAGGCCGGCGACGTGATTCCCGAGGTCCTCGGCCCGATGGTCGACCTGCGGGACGGCACCGAGCGCGAGTTCGTGATGCCGACGAACTGCCCGGCCTGTGGCAGCGAACTGCGCCCGGAGAAGGAGGGGGACGCCGACATCCGCTGCCCCAACCAGCGCTCGTGCCCCTCGCAGCTGCGCGAGCGGTTGTTCCACCTCGCCTCGCGCCAGGCGCTCGACATCGAGGTGCTGGGCTGGCAGTCGGCGGACGCGCTGCTGAGCGGCGGCCTGATCACCGACGAGGGCGACCTGTTCGACCTCACCGAGGAGCAGCTGGTCGGGGCCGGCGTGTTCACCACGAAGGACGGGGCGCTGTCGGCGAACGGCCGCAAGTTGCTGGTGAACCTGGAGGCGGCGAAGTCGCGTCCGTTCGCGCGGTTCCTGGTGGCGCTGTCGATCCGGCACGTCGGCAAGGGCGTGGCTCCGGATCTGGCCGCCGCGTTCCCGAGCATCGACGCGCTGGGTTCGGCGAGCGCCGAGGAGCTGGCCGCCGTGCCCGGCATCGGGCCCACCCTCGCGACCGCGATCCGGGAGTGGTTCGACGTCGACTGGCACCGGGCGATCGTCGAGAAGTGGCGGGCCGCCGGGTGCAACCTGGCCGACGAGCCGGCCGCGCCGTCCGACGTTCCGCAGACCCTGGCCGGGCTGACGGTGGTGGTCACCGGGGCGGTGCCGGGCTACACCCGGGACGGTGCCTCCGAGGCGATCGAGGCGCGGGGCGGCAAGGCGTCGGGGTCGGTGTCGTCGCGCACCAGCTTCCTGGTGTCCGGGGAGGGCGGCGGCTCGAAGTTCGACAAGGCGGTCGCGCTCGGGGTGCCGGTGGTGGCGGCCGCCGACTTCGAGAAGCTCCTGACCGGCGGGCCGGACGCGGTTCGCAGCCCCGAATAGGATGGGCGCATGCCCGAAGGCCTGAACTCCGACCTCAACCTGAACGTGGGCGCCCCGCCGCGGGTGCGTCCGCAGCTGGGGGAGTGGGGCCCGCTGGAGGTGCCGTCCACCCGCACCAAGAAGCGCATGCGCTGGTGGGCGATCCTCGCCGTCGTCGTCGCGACTGCCGCGGTCAGCGCCTACGGCTACTGGATGTACACCCTCCTTCGCTGACTGCCGGACGGACCCTCGACGCTCCCGGTGGAGCCTGTGGGCGCTGCGAGTCAACGCAACGGTCCCGGAGAGCCTGTAGGCGCAGCGAGTCGCGCACCGATCCCTGAGAGCCTGTGGGAGTAGCGAGTCGCGCACCGGTCCCTGAGGAGCCCGTGAGCGCAGCGAGCGGGCGTCACGAAGGGCATGAGCGCCTGGCATTCGGCGTTCGGGCGAACCGATTCGCACTGGATCGCGTCGCGTCTGGCCGAATTCGCCCACCCGAGGATCGATCCAGGGCGAATCGCGTACCGCGGCTCGTGGTGACGGTGCACCCCCGGCCTGCGCCGGCCCCCGTCCACAAACGCCCCCGAAGTTGACAGACGCCCCCGAAATTTCGGGGGCGTCTGTCAACTTCGGGGGCGTTTGTGCGGGGGCGGGCGCCACTACAGGGCCAGGGCCGCCAGGTGCCGCAGGCGAGCCAGCTCGGACTTCAGGAACTCCGGGCCACCCCGGCGCGCGAGCACGATGGTGGCGTGGGTGCGGAAGGGCGCCACGGCGATCAGGGTCTCGCCCCAGCCGGGCAGCCAGCCGTCCGGCAGCTCGCCGTCCCGCACCGCGTCCAGCTCCCCGAGCGCACGGACGCCGTCGGCGTCCAGGTCCGGGGCCAGTGAGGTCTGGGCGAGCACCCGACCGGCGACCCGATCCACCAGCACCGCCCAGGTCACCCGGAACACCTCCGGCGCCTCCAGCGTCAGGATCGCCTCGGCCCGCTCGGGCTCCTCGGTCATCGCGTTGAGCACGTCCACGTCCGCCTGGAGCCCCCACGCCTCCGGGTAGTGCGACAGCCACACCACCTCGACCCCCGGCACGGACGTGCAGGCGGTGATCAGCGTGTCCGGCGCGACACCGGCCGGCAGTTCGAGCATGAAGTCGTCGATGGCGTAGCCCTCGTACTTCTCCACGATCTCGACCGCGTTGATGTCCGCGCCGACCGTGCCCACCGCGGTGGCGACCGCACCGAGGGAGCCGGGGCGGTCGGGCAGGATCAGACGCATCAGGAACACGCGGCCAGTGTGGCGTACCGGTGTTACAGCGGTGTCAAAAGGCACCGGTAACATGAGACGCCGCGGGGGAGACCCGTGTTCAGCTAGCAGGAGCGCACCTTGGCCTTGACCGCTGCCGACGTGGCCCGACTCGGGGAATTGGCCCGGATCCGGCTCACCGATGACGAACTCGCCCACCTGGCGCCGCAACTCGACGTGATCCTCGAATCCGTCGCGAGCGTGGCTGCTGTGGCCGCTGCGGACGTGCCGCCGACCTCGCACGCACTGCCGCTCACCAACGTGTTCCGGGCGGACGTGGTCACCCCGTCCTTGCGCGCCGAGGACGTGCTCGCCGCCGCCCCCGCCGTTGAGGACGGACGCTTCCGCGTCCCGCGCATCCTGGCGGAGGAGTCATGAGCATCCTGCGTTCGACGGCCGCCGACCTGGCCGGCTCCATCGCCGCCGGCGACGTCAGCGCCCGCGAGGTCACCCAGGCCCACCTCGACCAGATCGGCGCCGTCGACGGCGCGGTCAAGGCCTTCCTGCACGTGGACACCGACCGTGCCCTGGCCGCCGCGGACGCGGTGGACGCGAAGCGCGCCGCCGGCGAGAAGCTTGGTCCGCTGGCCGGCGTCCCGCTCGCCATGAAGGACATCTTCACGCTGAAGGGCGCGCCCACCACCTGCGGCTCGCGCATCCTCGAGGGCTGGGTGCCGCCGTACAACTCCACGATCACCGACAAGCTGCTGGACGCGGGCGTCGTCGTCCTCGGCAAGACCAACATGGACGAGTTCGCCATGGGCTCCTCCACCGAGAACTCCGGCTACTTCACCACCCACAACCCGTGGGACAACACCAGGATCCCGGGCGGCTCCGGCGGCGGTTCCGCGGCCGCCCTGGCCGCCTTCGAGTCCCCGCTGGCCGTCGGCACCGACACCGGCGGCTCGATCCGCCAACCGGCGTCCGTCACCGGCACGGTGGGCGTCAAGCCGACCTACGGCGCCACCTCCCGCTACGGCGTGGTCGCGATGGCCTCCTCCCTCGACACCCCCGGCCCGTGCGCCCGGACGGTGCTGGACGCCGCCCTGCTGCACAGCGTCATCGCCGGCTGGGACCCGAGGGACTCCACCTCGATCAACGCCCCCGTCCCCGACGTGGTCGGCGCCGCCCGCCACGGCGACGTGAGGGGCCTGAAGATCGGCGTGGTCACCGAGTTCGGCGGCGAGGGCTACCAGCCCGGCGTCGAGCAGCGGTTCCGCGAGGCCCTGGCCACCCTCGAGGGCCTGGGCGCCGAGATCGTCGAGGTCTCCTGCCCGCACTTCGAGTACGCGCTGGCCGCCTACTACCTGATCATGCCCAGCGAGGTCTCCAGCAACCTGGCCCGGTTCGACGCCATGCGCTACGGCCTGCGGGTCGGCGACGACGGCGTCAACGGCGTCGAGGACGTGATGAACCTCACCCGTGGCGCCGGCTTCGGCTCCGAGGCCAAGCGCCGCATCATCATCGGCACCTATGCGCTGTCGTCGGGCTACTACGACGCCTACTACGGGTCGGCGCAGAAGGTCCGCACGCTGATCACCCGCGACTTCGACGCCGCCTTCGGCACCGTCGACGTGCTGGTGTCGCCGACCACGCCCACCACGGCGTTCACGATCGGTGAGCGCGTCGACGACCCGCTGGCCATGTACAAGGCCGACCTGTGCACGATCCCGTCCAATCTGGCCGGCAACTGCGCGATCTCCATCCCGTGCGGGCTCAGCCCCGACGACGGCCTCCCGGTCGGCTTCCAGGTGATGGCGCCGGCCCTGGCCGACGACCGGCTGTACCGGGTCGGCGCGGCCCTGGAGCGTGAGCTGACGCGACGCTGGGGCGGCGGAATGCTCGACCAGCTCGCCGACTCGGACGCCGGGGCGTACCTGAACCTCTCCCAGGCAGGAGGCGTGCGATGACCGCGGACGTGTTGGGCTACGACGAGGCCCTGGCCGCCTTCGACCCCGTCCTGGGCCTCGAGGTGCACGTGGAGCTGAACACCGCGTCCAAGATGTTCTGCGGCTGCGCCAACGCGTTCGGCGGCGAGCCGAACACCCAGACCTGCCCGGTCTGCCTCGGCCTGCCCGGGTCGCTGCCGGTGGTCAACGCGACCGCGATCGAGTCGGCGATCCGCATCGGGCTCGCGCTGAACTGCCAGATCGCCGACTGGTGCCGGTTCGCCCGGAAGAACTACTTCTACCCGGACATGACCAAGGACTTCCAGACCTCCCAGTACGACGAGCCGATCGCGTTCGACGGCTGGGTCGACCTCGACGTGGACGGGGAGACCTTCCGCATCGAGATCGAGCGCGCCCACATGGAGGAGGACGCCGGCAAGCTCGTCCACGTCGGCGGCAGCACCGGCCGCATCGGTGGCGCCGAGTACTCGTTGGTCGACTACAACCGTGCCGGCACGCCGCTGGTCGAGATCGTCACCCGCCCGATCACCGGTACCGGCGCGAAGGCGCCGCAGGTGGCCAAGGCTTACGTGTCGTTCCTTCGCGACCTGATGCTCAGCCTCGGCGTCTCCGACGTCCGGATGGAGCAGGGCTCGCTGCGCTGCGACGCCAACGTCTCGCTGATGCCGCGGGGTGCCACCCAATTCGGGCTGCGCACCGAGACCAAGAACGTGAACTCGCTGCGCAGCGTCGAGCGCGCGCTCACCTACGAGATCCAGCGCCAGGCGGCCGTGCTGTCCGGCGGCGGCAAGGTCCACCAGGAGACCCGGCACTGGCACGAGGACGGCGGCTACACCACCCCCGGCCGCTCGAAGGAGCAGGCCGAGGACTACCGGTACTTCCCCGAGCCCGACCTGGTGCCGGTCGCGCCGTCCCGGGAGTGGGTCGAGCAGCTGCGCGGCACCCTGCCCGAGCTGCCGGCCGTCCGCCGGGCCCGGCTCCAGGGCGAGTGGGGGTTCACCGACCTCGAACTGCAGGACGCGGTGAATGCCGGCGCCCTCGACGTGATCGAGGCAACGGTTGCCGCCGGCGCGAGCGCCCAGGCCGCCCGCAAGTGGTGGCTGACCGAACTCGCGCGCCGGGCCAACGAGGCCGGGGTGGAGCTCGGCGAGCTCGCCATCACGCCTGAGCAGGTCGCCCAGGTGCAGGCCCTGGTCGACGCCGGGACGGTCAACGACAAGCTGGCCCGCCAGGTGATCGAGGGTGTGCTCGCCGGGGAGGGCTCACCGGCCGACGTGGTCGCCGGACGGGGCCTCGCCGTGGTCTCCGACGACGGCGCGCTGTCCGCGGCGGTCGACGCGGCCATCGCGGCCAACCCCGACGTCGCCCAGCGCATCCGCGAGGGCAAGCTCCAGGCCGCCGGCGCCCTGATCGGCGCGGTCATGAAGGACCTGCGTGGCCAGGCCGACGCCGCCCGCGTCCGCGAACTGGTCCTGGCCCGGCTTGCCTGACGAGCCGACCACCCGCGCGCGCTCCCGTTGGCTGCCCTGGCTGGCCGGCCTCGCGCTGGTGGTGCAGCTGGTGGCGCTGTACCTCCCGGGGGACGCGCAGGGCCTGATCGAGCTGCCCTCGCTTCCCGGCGCCGACAAGGTGGTACACCTGCTGCTGTTCGCCGTGCCGGTGTACCTGTTCGGCCGGCTGACCCGGCGTGTCGGGTTGGTGGCGAGCGCGTTCGCCGTCCACGCTGTCGTGAGCGAGCTCGTGCAGTGGCGTTTCATCCCGTCCCGGGACGGTGACGTCCTCGACGCCGTGGCCGACCTGGTCGGCATCGGGCTCGCCGTCGCCTTGCTCATCCTTCGTCAACGACCCGCCAGGAGCTGACCCGTGCCGATCGACGACCTGTCCCCGGCATTCCCGGGGCGGGCCGCCTGGGGGACGGCCGCGCGCCTGCGCGCCTGGCAGGTGGAGGCGCTGGCCCGCTACAACGAGCTCGGCCAGCAGGACTTCCTCACCGTGGCCACCCCGGGCGCCGGCAAGACCACCTTCGCCCTGCGGGTCGCGCACGAGCTTCTGGAGGCCCGCACCGTCGAGCAGGTGATCGTGGTTACCCCCACCGAGCACCTGAAGGTGCAGTGGGCGGACGCGGCCGCGAAGGTCGGCCTGCGCCTCGACCCCGGACTCGGCGGCAGCAAGCGGGGCCGTTCGCGGCAGTTCCAGGGCCAGGCGGTCACCTACGCCGGCGTCGCCGCCGCCACCCACGCCTACGAGGCGCGGACGGTCAACGCCAGGACCCTGGTGATCTTCGACGAGCTGCACCACGCCGGCGACGCGCTCAGTTGGGGAGAGGCGGTCAGCCAGGCGTTCGCGCTGGCCACCCGGCGCCTGGGCCTCACCGGCACCCCGTTCCGTTCGGACGCCACCCCGATCCCGTTCGTCCGCTACGCCGAGGAGGCGGACGGAACCCGCCGCTCGGTCGCCGACTACACCTACGGCTACGCCGAGGCGCTCGCCGACCACGTCGTGCGTCCGGTGGTCTTCCTGGCCTACGGCGGCGGCATGCGGTGGAAGACCCGCGCCGGCGACGAGCTCGCCGTGAACCTCGGCGAGCCCCTCACCAAGGACATCACCGCCCAGGCCTGGCGCACCGCGCTCGACCCTGCCGGCGAATGGATGCCCGCGGTGCTCGCGTCCGCCGACAAACGACTCACCGAGGTGCGCCGGCACGTGCCGGACGCCGGAGGGCTGGTGATCGCCAGCGACCAAAGACAGGCCCGCGCGTATGCGCGGGCCCTCGGAACGATCGCCGGCGAGAAGCCCACGGTGGTGCTGTCCGACGACACCGGTGCGAGCCGTCGGATCGAGGAGTTCGCCGAGTCGAACGACCGCTGGATGGTGGCGGTCCGGATGGTCTCCGAGGGCGTGGACGTGCCGCGGCTCGCGGTGGGCGTCTACGCCACCGCCACCTCGACGCCGCTTTTCTTCGCCCAGGCCGTTGGACGCTTCGTCCGTAGCCGGCGCCGCGGCGAGCTCGCCAGCGTGTTCCTGCCCACCGTCCCGATCCTGCTCGCTCACGCCGGGGCGCTGGAGCGCCAGCGCGACCACGTGCTGGGCCGGCCCACGCACGACGAGGGCCTGTGGGACCCCGAGGAGGCCCTCCTCGCCGAGGCCAACCGCACCCGCCGGACCGCCGACCTCGAGGGCGAACAGGAGACCCTGGAGGCGACCGCCGTCTTCGACCACGTGCTGTTCGACGCCCGCGCCTACGGGCTGGCGTCCGAGCCGACCAGCGCCGACGAGGAGGCCTACCTCGGCCTGCCCGGCCTGCTGGAGCCCGACCAGGTCGCCGGCCTGCTCGCCGAACGTCAGCGCCGCCAGCTCGCCCGGGCCGACCGTCGCGAGCGCAAGGAGAAGGTGCCCGAGGAGGTCAGCCTGTTCCGCGCGCTCGAGGGCCGGCGCCGGGAGCTGAACACCCTGGTGTCCCAGGTGGCGCGGGTGCGCGGCGTCCCGCACAGCCACGTCCACGCCGGCCTGCGCCGCGAGGCCGGCGGGCCGTCGCTGGCCCAGGCCACCACCGAACAGGTGGACGCCCGGATCAGGCTGGCCCGGCAGTGGCTGGCCAGCGCCTGACTCAGGACGCCAGCCGCGCTGCCAGCCGGATCATGGTGGGCACGCCGCGGCAGGTCACCGGGACGCCGAGCAGCCGGGTGAGGGTGGGGTTGGCGCTGCTGCCCGTGCGCGGGTCTGCCCAGGATGTCACTGCGTGGAGTGCGTCGATCTCGACCACGGTGAGGGAGCCGGACGGATCGAGCCACGGCACCTCCAGCGCAGGGGCCGACGCGGCGTCGAACAGGGCGACCTCGCCGTTCACCAGGCCGGGGTCGAGGCGTCCGCCCAGCTCGACCACCCAGCCGGCGTCGCGCACGACCGCGACGTCGGCGTAGCCGGTCGCACCGGCCAGGACGCCCCGCGCGCCGACCACCACGGCCGCCGGGTCGTCGGCCTCGAAGACCACCGTCCCGTTGGTCTGGAAGCTCGTGGCCAGCCGGGCGCCCGACGTGAGGAACGCGGACACCAGCACGGCCGAGGTCGGCGACTTGCTGCGTGCCTGGCCGAGGTTCAGGTTCCGGAAGAACGCGACGTGGCGCACGGCTACACCGAGACCAGCGAACCCTTGCTCCGCGGCGTGAGCACGAAGGCGAGCAGGTACAGCACCGCGACGACGATCAGCAGGTTCGCGTAGCCGGTCAGCAGCGCGAAGTACTCCAGGCAGCCGCCGAGCATGGCGCCGAGCAGGTTCAGCCCGAACGCCGAGCGGGAGTCGTCCGAGGCACCGAAGCGTTTGGAGAACGCCACGTTCGCGAGGTAGATCGGCACGAACGCCAGCAGCACGGCAACGACCAGCCGTGGCACCACCGGCAGCGTCAGCAGCCATGCGGGGTCGACGAAGTAACACACCGCCAGCGACACCGCGATGCCGCCGAACACCACCGGCAGGGGTGGCGTCCGGAACCTCCGGGTGGTCTCGACCGCGGCCAGGACGATCAGCAGCACCCCGGCGAACACCAGCGCGTTGACCAGCCAGGTGGTGCCGAACAGCAGCGCGAACGTGGCGATGTTCTTGGTCTCCAGCAGCATGAACGCGGCACCCATGAAGAACAGGTCGGCGTACGGCCGCATCTCCCGGAACGGACCGCCCAGTGCCCGGACGGCGATCAGGGAGATCAGCAGGATGCCGCCCAGCGTCCCCAGGTACAGCAGCGGGATCGGGCCGCCCTGGTAGTACAGGAACGGACGGTCGTCCGTGGCCGGGGCGATCACCGTGCCGGAGGGGACGTAGTCCTCGCCGCAGATCTGGTTCGCCGGGTCCAGCGCCGCCGTCACCACGGCCTGGCCACCGCCGACCTTGTCCACGCACGGCACGTGGCCGAACGCCGCCTCGGCGGTGCCGGCGAGGCGGTCGATCAGCCAGTCCTCGCGGTAGTAGTTGTACATCGAGAACGCGCCGCCGGGGGTGAGGTGGTCCTTCGCCGCGGCGATCGCCGGTTCGGTGAACAGGAAGCTCTCCAGCCGGATCTGGGACGCGCCGGTGACCAGCGCCAGTGAGTCCGGCAGCGCGAACAGGATCAGGTCGTACTTCGTGTCGGTGCTCTCCAGGAACGCGCGGCCGTCGTTGACGTGCCGCGTCACCCGCGGGTCGTCGTAGGGGTGGTCGGGGTTCTTCTCGACACCGATCTGCATGATCCGCGGGTCGATGTCGATCGCGTCGATGTGCTTGGCGCCCTTGCTGAGCGCGATCGCCACGTCCGAGCCCGACCCGGCGCCGACGATCAGCACGTTGTCCAGCGGGTTCCCCGGCGTCCGGATGTAGGGCAGCGCGTACTGCGGCTCCTCCTTCAGCCGCTGGGCGGCCGAGCGCATGATCTGGTGCGGCACGCCGTTGACCGAGATGTCGGTGAGCGGGATGCCGTTCAGCACCTTGTCGGTCGTGTGCACCTTGTAGTACGGCGACCAGGACGTGCCCGGGGTGAGCGTCTCCAGCAGCAGGACGACGATCATCGCCGCACCCGCGACGAGGGCGAGGAAGCGCTGCCAGCCACTGATCAGCACCACGAACGCCGCCGTGACCAGCACCCCCCACACCACGGACGGGGCCCCGAGGAACGACAGCAGCGTGAACGACACGATGCCGATCAGCGACCCGACGAGGTCCCAGCGGTAGGCGGTCAGCGGACGGAGCTGGGAGAAGCACCGTCCGACCACCTCGGCCGGCCCGGCGAGCACCGCGGCGACGAAGACGAAGACCAGCGGCAGCACCAGCCAGGCGGGCGGCCCGCTGGTGCTGAGCGAGGTGAAGTAGATGATCTGGTCGCCGGCGCGGTCGATCGTGACCGGGTCGAGGTACACCCCCAGCACCAGGATCGCGAGCAGGACCGGCACCCACGGCAGCACCGACCACGACCGCCGGGCGATCAGGAAGCCCAGCCCGATGCCGAGGAACGAGCCGAGCAGCACGAAGTTGGAGAAGTAGCTGAGGTGCACGATGTTCGACCCGAGCCAGCGGATCAGCGCCAGCTCCAGGAACAGCATCAGGGTGCTGCCCAGCACCAGCCGGCGCACGACCGCCGGGTCGGGACGCTCGGGCTCCCGCTCGACCGGCAGCCGCCAGCCTCGGCGCTTCGGCTCCACGACGTCCACCACGGGTGCTCGCTCCATGGCGAGACGATAGCCAACCGCAGGACGGACGCGCGGCCCGGCGCGCTCAGATCGCGCGGGCGGAGAGCACTCCCTCGATGCCGCGGATCTTCTCCAGCAGCCCGGCCGGCACCGCGCCCTCGACGTCCACGATCGTGTAGGCCAGCTCGCCGCGCGACTTGTTCAGCAGGTCGGCGATGTTCAGCCCCGCGTCGGCCAGCAGGGTGGAGATCTGGCCCACCATGTTCGGCACGTTGCTGTTGGCGATCGCGATGCGGCTGGCGCCCTCGGAACGGGCCAGCGTGGCGTTCGGGAAGTTCACCGAGTTCACGATGGTGCCCTGGAGCAGGAAGTCGCGCAGCTCGTCGGCGGCCATCCGCGCGCAGTTCTCCTCGGCCTCGTTGGTGGAGGCGCCCAGGTGCGGCAGGGTGACCACCTTGTCGCGCTTGTTCAGCGCGGGGGAGGGGAAGTCGCAGATGTAGGCGCGCAGCTCGCCGGCCTCCAGCGCGGCCACCACCGCGTCCTCGTCCACGATCGGGCCGCGGGCGAAGTTGATCACCACGGCCGACTTGCGCAGCCTGGACAGGGCGTCGGCACCGATCAGGCCCCGCGTCCCGTCCACCAGCGGAACGTGCAGGGTGATGATGTCGGCCCGCTTCAGCAGCTGGTCGAGGTTCGTCACGTGCTCGACGTGCGAGCTGAGGTTCCAGGCGTGCTCGACGGTGATGCCCGGGTCGTAGCCGAGCACCTTCATGCCGAGAGCGGACGCGGCGTTGGCCACCTCGACGCCGATCGCGCCGAGGCCGATCACGCCGAGGGTGCGTCCGGGCAGCTCGAAGCCGACGTAGGCCTTCTTGCCGGACTCGACCGCCTTGTCCATGGACGCGGCGTCGCCGTCCAGCCGGTGCGCGAACGCCGCGGCCGGGACGATGTTGCGAGCGGCCAGGAACAGGGCGGCGACCACCAGTTCCTTCACCGCGTTGGCGTTGGCGCCAGGGGTGTTGAACACCGGGATGCCCCGCGCGCTGTAGTCGGCGATCGGGATGTTGTTGGTGCCGGCACCGGCCCGGGCGACCGCGAGCACGGACGCCGGGATCTCGACGCCGTGCAGGTTGGCCGACCGCAGCATCAGCGCGTCGGGGTGCTCGACGTCGGAGCCGACCTCGAATTCCTCCTTGGGCAGCCGGGACAGCCCGGTGTGGCTGATCGCGTTGAGGGTCTTGATCGTGAAGGTCATCTGTTTCCTCAGCCGTTGCGGCGTTCGAAGTCGGTCATGAAGTCGATCAGCGCCTGCACGCCCTCCAGCGGCATGGCGTTGTAGATGCTCGCGCGCATGCCACCGACCGAGCGGTGGCCGGCGAGCGCGGTGAGCCCGGCGGCCGCGGCCTCCGACACGAACTGCTTGTCGAGGTCGGCGTTGGCCTGCAGGAACGGCACGTTCATCCAGGACCGCGAGTCCAGCGCGACCGGGTTGGAGTAGTAGCCGCTGGCGTCGATGTAGCCGTAGAGGGCGTCCGCCTTGGCGCGGTTGCGCTCGCCCATCGCCACCAGGCCGCCGGACTCCTTCACCCAGGCCAGGATCTTGCCGAGCAGGTAGATGCCGAAGGTCGGCGGGGTGTTCAGCATCGAGTCCGACTCGGCCATCGCCCGGTAGTCCCAGATCGACGGGGTGGACGGACGGGCGTGGCCGACCAGATCGTCGCGGACGATCACCACGCACAGGCCCGAGGGGCCCATGTTCTTCTGGGCGCCGGCGTAGATCAGGCCGAACTGCGACACGTCGATCGGGCGGGACAGGATCGTCGAGCTCATGTCGGCGACCACCGGTACGTCCCCGGCGTCCGGCACGTAGCCGAACTCCACGCCGCCGATGGTCTCGTTCGGGGTGTAGTGGAAGTAGGTGGAGGCCGGGTCGACCGTGTAGCTGCCCGCGGCCGGCGTCGTGGTGTAGTTGGACGCGGCCTCGTCGGCGAGCACCTGGACGTCGAGCCCGTACTTGCGGGCGGCCTTGATCGCCTTCGCCGACCACTGGCCGGTGTTGAGGAACCCGACCCGGTCACCCTCGGCGGCCAGGTTGAGCGGGATCGCGTCGAACTGGCCGGACGCGCCGCCCTGGAGGAACAGGACCCGGTAGTTCTCCGGGACGCCCATCAGCTCCCGCAGCAGCGCCTCGGTCTCGGCCGCGCAGGCCACGAACTCCTTGCCGCGGTGCGACACCTCCATCACCGAACTCCCCGAACCCTGCCAGTCGGTGAGTTCGGACTGGGCGGCCTCGAGGGCGGCCAACGGGAGCATGGCGGGACCTGCGGAGAAGTTGTAGACGCGCATGGCGTCATTGTGGCAGTTGGAGTGATCAGCCCCGTGCCCGGGAGCCGATCATGGACGCCCGGCGAGGCACGGCCTGCCACGGCCCGGCCGGGGCTCAGCTGCGCTCGAGGATCCCGACCGCCGCGGGCTCGCCGGTGACCTCCACGTCGGCCGCCGAGCGCCGTCCGAACAGGTACAGGAGCAGTTCGGTGGGGCGTCCGCCCAGGTGCACGATGTCGGGGCCGTGCCCGATCCGGATCGGCTCGCCGGGCGGCACGTCCCGCTCCAGCCAGACCGCCACCGGGACACCGCGCAGGAACATCCCGCCCATCGTGGCCAGCCGCTTCCAGACCACGTTCTCCAGCGCCGCGTCGGTCGGCCGTGGGGTGATCACGCCGGCGCCGCGACGCACGTCCTCGCAGTGCACGAAGAACTCCAGCGTGTTCGCGGCCGCCTCCATGCCCGGCAGCCGGAACGGCGAGGGGCCTTGGGGCCCGCGACGGATGGCGGCGATCAGCGCGGCGTAGGAGTACTGCGTCCGCGCCTCCTCGACGCGTTCGTCGACGCGTTCGTGGTGACCGGTGACCAGCGCCGGGGCGATCGACCAGGTGCGGTTCTCCCGCACCCAGACGTGCGCGGCCAGGTGGTGTGCGGTCCAGCCCTCGCACAGCGTGGGAGCGGTCGGGTCGGCGGCCTCGAGGGCGTCGCACAGGGCGACCCGCTGGTCGGCGGGACGGGCGCTTTCACTCATGTCCGGCAGAGTACCCACCCGGTGGGTGGCGCAGCGCCTGCCACAATGTCCGCGTGACCGAACTCGACCCGAAACTCTCCGCGCTGCTCACCCGCAACGCGGACGGGCTGGTGCCCGCGATCGTGCAGGAGGCGACCACCGGAGCGGTGCTGATGCTCGCCTGGATGGACGACGAGGCCCTGCGCCGCACCCTCACCACGCGCAAGGGCACCTACTGGTCGCGGAGCCGGCAGTCGTACTGGGTGAAGGGGGAGACCAGCGGCCACACCCAGCACGTGCGCGAGGTCCGCCTCGACTGCGACGGCGACACCCTGCTGGTGCGGGTCGACCAGACCGGGCCCGCCTGCCACACCGGCACCGACACCTGTTTCGACGCCCGGCTGCTGCTGGCGGAGGAGTCATGAGCCTGCGGATCGTGCCCGACCTGGCGGGCTTCCGGGCCGCCGGCGCGCAGCGGCGCGTGGTCAGCGTCCACACCCGGCTGCTGGCCGACGACTTCACCCCGGTCGGGCTGTACCACCAGCTCTGCGGCGACCGGCCGAACACGTTCCTGCTGGAGTCCGCCGAGGGCGGGGTGTGGTCGCGCTGGTCCTTCGTCGGCGTGAACGCGGTGGCCAGCCTCACCGAGGTCGACGGCGCTGCGCAGTGGGCCTTCAGCGGACGCCCGATCGACGGCCTGCCCACCGGCGGCGACCCGCTGGAGGTGCTGGCGCGGACGCTGGACCTGCTGCACACGCCGCGGGAGGCGGACCTGCCGCCGCTGGTCTCCGGCATGGTCGGCTACCTCGGTTACGACGTCGTCCGGCGGCTCGAGCGGCTGCCCGACAACAACCCCGACGACCTCGGCATCCCGGAGCTCGGCATGATGCTGGTGTCCGACATCGCGGTGCTCGACCACCACACCGGCGAGGTGTGGCTGGTGGCGAACGCGATCAACTTCGACGACCGCGACGACCGGATCGAGGACGCTTGGGCGGACGCCTGCGCGCGCGTCGAGGCGATGGCCGAGGCGCTGCTGCGTCCGGCGGAGGCGCTGGTGGCCGTCCGTGACGAGGACGCCGTGGCGTCACCCGTCCGACGGCAGCGCACCCCGGCCGAGTACCAGGCGGCGGTCGCGGCCGCGATCGAGGAGATCAAGGCCGGCGAGGCGTTCCAGATCGTGCCGAGCCAGCGGTTCGAGACCGACTGCCCGGCCGACCCGCTGGACGTCTACCGGGTGCTGCGCCGCAACAACCCCAGCCCGTACCTGTACCTGCTGCGCCTGGAGGGGTTCGCGATCGTCGGGTCGAGCCCGGAGGCCCTGGTGCAGGTCACCGGCGGACGCGCCACGACGCACCCGATCGCGGGCACGCGTCCGCGGGGCGCCACGGCCGCGTCCGACGCCGCGCTGGAGGCCGAACTCCTGGCCGACGCCAAGGAGGCCGCCGAGCACCTGATGCTGGTCGACCTCGGCCGCAACGACCTGGGCCGGGTCTGCCGGCCGGGGACGGTAGAGGTGGTCGAGTTCATGAAGGTGCGCCGCTACAGCCACGTGATGCACCTGGAGGCGGCGGTGACCGGCACCCTGGTCGCGGGGCGGACGGCGCTGGACGCCACCCTGAGCTGCTTCCCGGCGGGCACGTTGTCCGGGGCCCCGAAGGTGCGGGCGATGGAGATCATCGACGGCCTCGAGGTCTCGCGGCGCGGGCTGTACGGGGGAGTGGTGGGCTACTTCGACTTCGCCGGCGACTCCGACACCGCGATCGCCATCCGCACGGCCGTGATCCGCGACGGGGTCGCCTATGTGCAGGCCGGCGCCGGGGTGGTGGCCGACTCCGTCCCCGCGAACGAGGACGAGGAGAGCCGGAACAAGGCGGCCGCGGTGCTGGCATCGATTGCCGAGTCCTCGGCGCTGCGACGGCTTGATCGGGCCAATTTCTGAGAGTTGCTCAGGGAATCGTTAGTCCCAGGGGTGGCGGGGTTCGGTTTGTCTTGCCAATATGGAGCCTTGTTTGGTTTTCCGACGCAGTTCCGGACCTCGAAGGAGCGATCGAATGATCGAAAGCGCTGACCAGGCCACGCGTACTGCCGCCAGGGAGTACCACCACGGCCGAACCCCCGCGGCCTGGGCGGGCAGCATCATCGCTGCCGTGGCATTCACCCTGGGGGCGGTCGCGTTCGTGATGGGGCCCAACTGGACCCTGATCTGGGTGGCCGCAGTGCTGTTGGTGCTCTCGCTGGTCACCGGTGGCGTGCTGCGGCGGATGGGCTACGGACAGTCCTGACATGACGGTGCTGGACGAGATCATCGCCGGTGTGGTCGCTGATCTCGAGATCCGCAGAGCGCACCGAACCCTGGAAGACCTGATGGCTGTGGCGGCCGCGTTGCCGCCCGCCCTCGACCCGCTCCCCGCGCTGACCGCGCCGGGTCTGAGCGTGATCGCCGAGGTGAAGCGGTCCAGCCCGAGCAAGGGCGCGCTGGCCCCGATCGACGACCCGGCCGCGCTGGCCGCCGAGTACGCCGCCGGTGGTGCGGCTGCGATCTCGGTGCTCACCGAGGCCCGTCGTTTCGGTGGCAGCCTGGCCGACCTGGAGGCCGTCCGCGCGGCCGTCCCCACACCGCTGCTGCGCAAGGACTTCGTGGTCACCGACTACCAGCTCTGGGAGGGTCGCGCGGCGGGCGCCGACCTCGCGCTGCTGATCGTCGCCGCGCTCACCCAGGACCAGCTCACCGGGTTCCTCGACCTGGCCTCCCAGCTCGGCGTGACGTGCCTGGTGGAGACCCACACGGCCGAGGAGGTGCGCCGCGCGCTGGACGCCGGCGCGACCCTGATCGGCGTCAACAACCGCAACCTGAAGACCCTCGACGTCGACTTGAGCCATTTCCAAGAACTTGCTGAGCTCATCGGTGACCGGGCGGTGAAGGTCGCGGAGTCCGGGATCCTCAGCGTCGATGACGCGGCCACCATGCGCGCCGCGGGCGCCGACGCCGTCCTGGTGGGGGAGCTGCTCGTCCGCTCCGGCGACCCCCGCGCCGCGGTGGCCGCCCTGCGGTCGCTGGCGTGACCCGGTGCGCGGAGTGTGAGTGAATAGCGGCGTGACGTATTCATCGCTGCCCGACGCGGCCGGCCACTACGACATCTTCGGTGGCCGCTACGTACCCGAGGCCCTGGTCGCCGCGCTCAACCAGCTCGAGGCCGAGTTCGACACCGCGATGGGCGACACCGCCTTCTGGCGCGAACTCGACGACCTGCGTCGCAACTACTCCGGCCGTCCGACGCCGCTGACCGAGGCCAAGCGGTTCAGCGAGCACTGCGGGAACGCCCGCGTCCTGCTCAAGCGGGAGGACCTCAACCACACCGGGTCCCACAAGATCAACAACGTCCTCGGCCAGGCGCTACTCACCCGCCGGATGGGCAAGACCCGCGTGATCGCGGAGACCGGGGCGGGCCAGCACGGCGTCGCCACCGCCACCGCCGCCGCGTTGCTGGGCATGGAGTGCCGGGTCTACATGGGGCGGGTGGACACCGACCGCCAGGCACTGAACGTGGCCCGGATGCAGCTGCTCGGCGCCGAGGTCATCGCGGTGGAGTCCGGCAGCCAGACGCTCAAGGACGCGATGAACGAGGCCATGCGCGACTGGGTGGCCAGCGTCGACAACACCCACTACCTGATCGGGACGGTGGCCGGCCCGCACCCGTTCCCGAAGATGGTCAAGGAGTTCCACCGGGTGATCAGCACCGAGATCCGCGAGCAGATGCTGGGCCGCTTCGGCCGCCTGCCGGACGCGGTCGCGGCCTGCGTCGGCGGCGGCTCGAACGCGATGGGTACCTTCGCCGACTTCATCGACACCCCCGAGGTGCAGCTGTGGGGGTTCGAGGCCGGTGGTGACGGTGTGGACACCGGCCGGCACGCGGCGGCGATCGAGGGTGGCTCGGTGGGCGTGCTGCACGGCATGCGCACCTACATCCTCCAGGACGCGGATGGCCAGACGCTGGAGTCGCACTCGATCTCGGCCGGCCTCGACTACCCGGGCGTCGGGCCCGAGCACTCCTGGCTCGCGGCCACCGGGCGGGCCCGGTACGAGGCGGTGACGGACGCCGAGGCGATGGCGGCCTTCGAGCTCCTGACCAGGACCGAGGGCATCATGCCGGCGATCGAGTCCGCGCACGCCCTGGCGGGGGTGGTGCGGCTGGGCCGGCGCCTGGCCGTCCAACAGCCGGACGCCGAGCCGACGATCGTGGTGTGCCTGTCCGGCCGCGGCGACAAGGACGTGGCGACCGCGATCGAGTACTTCGGCCTGACCGGCCGGCCCGATTCGGCGACGGGAGGCGTGGCATGACCACCGCGGAGAGCTTGTCCGGACCAAAAGGGGACAGTCCCCTTTTGGTCCGCTCGTCGGCCGACGCGTTCACCGCGGCGAGGGCCGAGGGACGCGGCGCGCTGGTCGGCTACCTGCCGGTCGGCTTCCCGTCCGTCCCCGGCTCGCTGGCGGCGCTCAAGGCGCTGTGCGGCGAGGGCGGGGACGGCCCCGGCGTCGACCTGGTCGAGATCGGCCTGCCGTACTCCGACCCGATGATGGACGGGCCGGTCATCCAGCGGGCCGGCACCCGGGCGCTGGAGCGCGGCGTCCGCACCCGTGACGTCTTCGCCGCGGTCGAGGCTGTCCGCAGCACCGGGACGCCGGCCGTGGTGATGACCTACTGGAACCTCGTCGACCGCTACGGCACCGAGGCGTTCGCCCGTGACCTCTCGAACGCCGGCGGCTCCGGCCTGATCACCCCCGACCTGATCCCCGACGAGGCGGACGACTGGCTGGCCGCCTCCGACGCGTACGGGCTGGACCGCATCTTCCTGGTGTCCCCGTCCTCGACCGACGAGCGCATCGTGTCCACGACCGCCGCCTGCCGCGGCTGGGTCTACGCCACCGCCGTGATGGGGGTGACCGGCACCCGCTCCTCGAGCCCGACCGCCGCACCCGAGCTCGTCGCCCGGATCCGCGCGCTGTCGCCCGAGACCCTGGTCGGCGTCGGCCTCGGCGTCTCCACCGGCGCCCAGGCGTCCGACGTCTGCGGGTACGCGGACGCGGTGATCGTCGGCTCGGCCTTCATCAAGCCCCTGCTGGCCGCGGACGACGCCGGGACTCCCGACGACTTCTCCGGGCTGCGGGCCGTGCTGGCCGACCTGACCGCCGGCGTCCGCCGCTGATCAACCACGACGCGTGCATGATGGGGGCGTGCGACGACGTGTTCTGCTGGTCACCACCGCGGTGGTGCTGGCCCTGCTGACCGGGTGCGCCGCGACCCCGATCGTGACCGTCCCGAGCCCGAGCAGCAGCAGCGGCTACGCCGGCGCCGAGATCACCACGCCGTACCAGCTGCCCGACGTCACGCTCGACGCCTCCACCGGCAGCCCGTTCAACCTGCGTACCGGCAGCGACCGGCCCGCTCTCGTGGTCTTCTTCGGCTACACCAATTGCCCCGACATCTGCCTGAACACGATGACCGACCTGGCCTCGGCCATGAACCGGCTGGCGCCCGAGGTCCGCGCGAAGATCCAGGTGCTGCTGGTGACCGTCGACCCCGACCGCGACACGCCGCCGGTGCTCGCGACCTACCTGTCCAGGATCGACCCCGACTTCATCGGACTCACCGGCAAGCCCGCCCAGATCGAGCAGGTCGCCGCCGCGCTCGGGGTCGCGATCGAGGGCATGGTCGGCCATCCGGAGGGAACCTACGACGTCACCCACAGCGACCAGGTGATCGGGATCGACGCGGCCCGCGAGGGCGTCGTGGTGTGGACGCAGGGCACGTCGATCGGCACCTACAAGGCCGACTTCGAGCGCCTCGTTGGACAACAGCGTTGAGTTCTGCGTAAGGATGGCCCCGTGATCCTGTTCATTCCGAGCCCCTCGATCAGCTCGTTCCAGATCGGCCCGCTGACCATTCACATCTACGCGTTGTGCCTGATCACCGGCATCATCGCGGCCTGGATGCTGGGCGTGCGGCGGTGGCGGGCCCGGGGCGGGCGCACCGAGAGTTTCGAGGCCGTGCTGCTGTGGGCGATCCCGATCGGCATCGTCGGCGCGCGGGTCTACCACGTACTCACCCACCTCGGTGACTACTTCGGCCCCACCGCCACCCAGCACTGGTGGGCGATCTGGGAGGGCGGCATCGCCATCTACGGCGCGATCGGGGTGGGCGCCCTGGCCGCCTGGATCGCGGCACGCAAACAGAAGATCGCGTTCGCCGCGCTGGCCGACTCCCTCGCTCCGGGGATCGCGATCGGGCAGGCCCTGGGACGCTTCGGCAACTGGTTCAACCAGGAGCTCTACGGCCAGCCGACCACGCTGCCGTGGGGCCTGGAGATCGACCCTGCCCACCGCGCGCCCGGCTTCGAGCAGTACGCCACGTTCCACCCCACCTTCGCCTACGAGTCGCTGTGGAACCTGCTGGTCGCCGGCGTGCTGCTGTGGGCCGATCGCAGGTTCACCCTCGGACGCGGCAAGGTCTTCGCCCTCTACATCGCGCTGTACGGCTTCGGCAGGATCTTCACCGAGCACCTGCGGCTCGACTACTCCTACGACACCTTCGGCCCGATCCGGTTCAACGAGGCCGTCGCGATGCTGATCTGCGCGGCCGGGATCGCCCTGTTCGTGTGGCTGGTGAAGTTCCGCCCGGGCCGTGAGTCCGTGGTCGAGTTCGGGACGCCGGCCGAGACCGGCGACACCCACACCGACGACGACACCACGGCGGACGGGGCCACGTCCGAGGCCACGGACGACGGCTCGGACGAGGCGTCCGACGAAGCGCCCGCGCCCGGGGAATCCGCGGCGGACAAGGGCACCAAGGCGTCCCGGCCCGACAAGGGCTGAATCCGTCCACTATTTGGACGTCACGACCGCTATCTGGACGCTCCGAGGGGGCGCCGAGGCGCATCCTGCTGTTGGGACGGCGGGAATCGGGGGTGGGGTCCGGTAGGCTCTCGCTCTCTGAGCGTGCAACGCGGCGTGCTGCGCCGCAGCACGCACGCGCCCCGCGCGCTCGCGCAGATGGGAGACATCACATGGCGATGACGATGCCAGGCCGGCCCGCCCAGGGCCTGTACGACCCCGCCTACGAGCATGACGCGTGCGGCGTCGCCTTCGTGGCCCAGCTCAGCGGCGTGCCCAGCCACGACATCGTCAGCAAGGGCCTCACCGCCCTGGAGAACCTCGACCACCGCGGTGCCACCGGTGCCGACCCGGCCGCCGGCGACGGCGCGGGCATGCTGCTGCAGGTTCCCGACCGCTTCCTGCGCGAGGTCGTCGACTTCGACCTGCCGGAGGCCGGCCACTACGCGATGGGCATGGCCTTCCTGCCCACCGAGCCGGTCGCGCGGGCGTCCGCCAAGCGCACCATCGAGTTCCTCGCCACCGAGGAGGGCCTGGTCGTCCACGGCTGGCGTCCGGTCCCGACCGACGACTCGACGCTGAGCCCGATCTCCGCGGGCAACATGCCCCACTTCGAACAGATCTTCGTCGCCACGGCGTCCCCGTCCAGCGGCATCGAGCTGGACCGCGCGGTCTACCCGCTGCGCCAGCGCGCGCGCACCGAGGCCGGCGTCTACTTCGCCTCGCTGTCGGGCCGCACGACGGTCTACAAGGGCATGCTCACCACCCAGCAGCTGGCCGAGGTCTTCCCCGACCTGCTCGACGAGCGCGTGGAGAGCGCGCTGTCGCTGGTGCACTCCCGGTTCTCGACCAACACCTTCCCGGCCTGGGAGCTCGCCCACCCGTACCGCCTGATGGCCCACAACGGCGAGATCAACACCGTGAAGGGCAACCGCAACTGGATGCGCGCCCGCGAGGCCCTGCTCGCCACCGACACGATCCCCGGCGAGCTGTCCCGGCTGTTCCCGATCTGCACCCCGGGCGGCTCCGACTCCGCGTCCTTCGACGAGGTGCTGGAGTTGCTGCACCTGGGCGGACGCTCGCTGCCGCACGCCGTGCTGATGATGATCCCGGAGGCGTGGGAGAACCACACCGAGATGGACGAGTCGCGCAAGGCGTTCTACTCGTTCCACTCCTCGATGATGGAGCCGTGGGACGGGCCGGCGTCCGTCACGTTCACCGACGGCTCGCTGATCGGTGCCGTGCTCGACCGCAACGGCCTGCGCCCGGGCCGCTACTGGGTGACCGACGACGGCCTGGTGGTCTTCGCCTCCGAGGCCGGCGTCCTCGACCTCGACCCCGGCAAGGTGGTCGAGAAGGGACGGATGAAGCCCGGCCGCATGCTGCTGGTCGACCTCGAGCAGCACCGGCTGATCAACGACGACGAGATCAAGGCGCAGCTCGCCGCCGAGCACCCCTACGCCGAGTGGCTGGAGGAGGGACGGGTCGACCTGGAGGACCTGCCCGAGCAGCAGCACGTGGTGCACAGTCACGCCTCGGTGACCCGTCGCCAGCAGGTGTTCGGCTTCACCCACGAAGAGCAGCGCATGATCATCGCCCCGATGGCCAACACCGGGGCAGAGCCGATCGGCTCGATGGGTTCCGACACCCCGGTGGCCGTGCTCAGCGACCGTCCGCGGCTGCTGTTCGACTACTTCGCGCAGCTCTTCGCGCAGGTCACCAACCCGCCGCTGGACGCGATCCGCGAGGAGCTGGTGACCTCGCTGGCCGCCACCTTCGGCCCGGAGGGCAACCTGCTCCAGCCAGGGCCCGAGTCCTGCCGCCAGATCGTGATCGGCTACCCGATCCTGGACTCCGACCAGCTCGCGAAGCTCGTCCGGATCAACCGGGACGGCTCGATGCCGGCCTTCGACACCCACGTGGTGCGCGGCCTGTACGACGTCGAGGGCGGGGGTGAGGCCCTCAAGGCCAGTCTGGACGAGCTCTGCCGCCAGGTCAGCGAGGCGATCGCCCGCGGCTGCCGCACGATCATCCTGTCCGACCGGCACTCCAACGCCGAGCTGGCGCCGATCCCGTCGCTGCTGCTCACCGCGGCGATCCACCACCACCTGGTCCGGGAAAAGACCCGCACCCAGGTCGGCCTGATCGTCGAGGCCGGCGACGTGCGCGAGGTGCACCACGTCGCGCTGCTGATCGGCTACGGCGCGGCGGCGGTCAACCCCTACCTCGCGTTCGAGAGCGCCGAGGACCTGGCCCGTCGCGAGTGGCTGGTCAGCGTCGAGCCGGAGAAGGCCGTCTACAACGTCCGCAAGGCGCTGGGCAAGGGCGTGCTGAAGGTGATGTCCAAGATGGGCGTCTCCACGATCGCCTCCTACACCGGCGCGCAGATCTTCGAGGCGCTCGGCCTGTCCAGCGACCTCGTCGAGCACTACTTCACCGGCACCACCAGCCGCATCGAGGGCATCGGGCTGGACGAGATCGCGGCCGAGGTGGCCAAGCGCCACGAGCGCGCCTACCCGCCGGACGGCATCCCGCTGCCGCACCGCACCCTGTCCGGTGGTGGGGAGTACAAGTGGCGCCGCGAAGGCCCGCCGCACCTGTTCGATCCCGAGACCGTGTTCCGCCTCCAGCACTCGACGCGGCAGAAGCGCTACGACGTGTTCAAGGCCTACACGGCGCGTGTCGACGACCAGTCCGAGCGGCTGATGACGCTGCGCGGACTGCTCGAGTTCGACACCGACCGTCCCTCCGTGCCGATCGAGGAGGTGGAGCCGGTCAGCGAGATCGTCAAGCGGTTCTCGACCGGCGCGATGAGCTACGGCTCGATCAGCCGCGAGGCGCACGAGACGCTGGCGATCGCCATGAACCGGCTGGGCGGCAAGTCCAACACCGGTGAGGGCGGTGAGGACGCCGACCGGCTCTACGACCCGGAGCGTCGCAGCGCGATCAAGCAGGTCGCGTCCGGACGGTTCGGCGTCACCAGCGACTACCTGACCAACGCCGACGACATCCAGATCAAGATGGCCCAGGGCGCCAAGCCCGGCGAGGGCGGCCAACTGCCCGGCCAGAAGGTGTACCCATGGGTGGCCCGGACCCGGCACTCGACGCCGGGGGTCGGCCTGATCTCCCCGCCGCCCCACCACGACATCTACTCGATCGAGGACCTCAAGCAGCTGATCCACGACCTCAAGTGCGCGAATCCGGTGGCCCGGGTGCACGTGAAGCTGGTCGCCGAGGTCGGCGTCGGCACGGTCGCGGCGGGTGTGTCCAAGGCGAAGGCGGACGTGGTGCTGATCTCCGGCCACGACGGCGGCACCGGCGCGGCGCCGCTGACCTCGCTCAAGCATGCCGGTGGGCCCTGGGAGCTCGGCCTGGCCGAGACCCAGCAGACCCTGCTGCTGAACGGGCTGCGCGACCGCATCGTCGTGCAGTGCGACGGCCAGCTCAAGACCGGCCGGGACGTGGTCGTGGCCGCGCTGCTGGGCGCGGAGGAGTTCGGCTTCGCCACCGCGCCGCTGGTGGTGTCCGGCTGCGTGATGATGCGGGTCTGCCACCTCGACACCTGCCCGGTGGGCGTGGCCACCCAGAACCCGGAACTGCGCGCGAAGTACGACGGGCAGGCCGAGTTCGTGGTCAACTTCTTCGAGTTCATCGCCGAGGAGGTGCGCGAGCACCTGGCCGCGCTCGGCTTCCGCTCGATCGAGGAGGCGGTCGGCCACGTCGAGGTTCTGCGCACCCGGAAGGCCGTCGAGCACTGGAAGGCCCAGGGTCTCGATCTCGCGCCGATCCTGCACCGCGTCGACCTGCCCGAGGGTGCCCCGCTGCACAGCGTCACCACCCAGGACCACGGTCTGGACGAGAAGCTGGACACCCAGCTGCTCGAGATCGCCCGGCCCGCTCTGGCCAACGGCGAACTGGTGCGGGCCGACCTCACCGTCCGCAACGTCGACCGCACGGTCGGCACGATCCTCGGCCACCACGTGACCAAGGCCACCCGTGGCGAGGGACTGGCGGAGAACACGATCGACCTGACCCTGCGCGGCACGGCCGGGCAGAGCTTCGGGGCGTTCCTGCCCCGCGGCGTCACGCTCCGGCTGGTCGGTGACACCAACGACTACTTCGGGAAGGGGCTCTCGGGTGGCCGCCTGATCGTGCGGCCGCACAAGAGCGCGCCGTTCGTCGCCGAGGACCAGATCATCGCCGGGAACGTGATCGCCTACGGCGCCACCAGCGGCGAGCTGTTCATCCGCGGCCAGGTGGGCGAGCGCTTCTGCGTCCGCAACTCGGGCGCGGCCGCGGTCGTCGAGGGCGTGGGCGACCACGCGTGCGAGTACATGACCGGTGGCGAGGCGCTGATCATCGGGCCGACCGGACGCAACATCGCGGCCGGCATGTCCGGCGGTGTCGCCTGGGTGCTCGATCTGGTGCCGGAGCGGCTGAACACCGAACTGGTCGACGCCCAGCCGGTCAGCCCGGAGGAGCTCGTCCGGGTCAAGGAGCTGCTGGCCAGGCACCAGGAGGAGACCGGGTCCGCGGTCGCCGAGCGCCTGCTGGCACTGTCCGACGATGAACTACAGCAACGGTTCACCACGCTGATGCCCCGCGACTACGCGCGCGTCCTGAAGGCCAGGGCCGACGCCGAGCTCGCCGGGCTGGACGAGGAGACCACGGTCAAGCTGATGATGGAGGCTTCGCATGGCTGATCCCAGGGGGTTCATGACCACCCCGCGCCAGGTGGCCGAGCGCCGTCCGGTCGGCGAGCGGGTGCAGGACTGGAACGAGGTCTACCCCGGCACCCCGGGGCAGGCCGTGCTACCGATCATCAGCCGGCAGGCCGGGCGCTGCATGGACTGCGGCATCCCGTTCTGCCACCAGGGCTGCCCGCTGGGCAACCTGATCCCGGAGTGGAACGACATGATCTGGCGCGACGACTGGCGTGGTGCGCTGGACCGTCTGCACGCCACGAACAACTTCCCGGAGTTCACCGGACGGCTCTGCCCGGCACCGTGCGAGACCGCGTGCGTGGTCGGCATCAACCGTGACCCGGTGACGATCAAGAACATCGAGGTCGCCATCGTCGACCGCGGCTGGGACGACCGGCGGGTCACCGCCGAGACCCCGGCGTGGCACACCGGACGGACCGTGGCCGTCGTCGGTTCCGGGCCGGCCGGCCTGGCCGCCGCCCAGCAGTTGACACGCGCCGGGCACACCGTCGTGGTCTACGAGCGGGCGGACGCCATCGGCGGGCTGCTGCGCTACGGCATCCCCGAGTTCAAGATGGAGAAGAAGGTCCTCGACCGGCGGCTGAAGCAGATGCGCCTGGAGGGCACCGTCTTCAAGGCCGGCGTGGACATCGGCGTCGACATCACCGCCGAGCAGTTGCTCGAGCGTTTCGACGCCGTCGTGCTGGCGATCGGCAGCACGGTCGCCCGCGACCTGCCGGTCCCCGGACGCGAGCTGGCCGGGATCCACCAGGCGATGGAGTTCCTGCCGCAGGCGAACCGGGTCGCGCTCGGCCAGGAGGTCGACGAGCAGATCACCGCCCACAACAAGGACGTGGTGATCATCGGCGGTGGCGACACCGGTGCCGACTGCCTGGGCACGTCCATCCGGCAGGGCGCCCGGTCGATCACCCAGCTGGAGATCATGCCGACGCCGCCGGGCGAGCGTCCGGACAACCAGCCGTGGCCGACCTACCCGATGACCTACCGGGTGTCCTCGGCGCACGAGGAGGGCGGCGAGCGCGTTTACTCGGTCTCCACGACGGAGTTCACCGGCGACGAGTCGGGCCGGGTCACCGGTCTCAACGTCAACGAGGTGCGGATGGCCGACGGGCGGTTCGAGGTCGTCGACGGCAGCGAGCGCTTCCTGCCGGCGCAGCTGATCCTGCTGGCGATGGGCTTCACGGGGCCGCAGAAGACGGGTCTGGTCGACCAGCTCGGCGTGCAGCTCGACCCGCGCGGCAACGTGGCCAGGGACGCCAGCTTCGCCACCAGCGTCGACCGGGTATTCGTCTGCGGCGACGCCGGGCGGGGCCAGTCCCTGATCGTGTGGGCCATCGCCGAGGGACGCGCGTGCGCCAACGGCGTCGATGCTTTCCTCCAAGGCTCGTCGCGGCTGCCCAAGCCGATCATGCCGACGGACCGCCCTCTGGTTGTCTGACCGCAGGCTGGTTACGCTGAATGGTGCCCAAAGCTCCCTCCACAGGACGCCTGAAGCAGCTGAAGAAGCTGGCCGCGCTCGGCCAGCGGCTCCCGCTGCCCGACGGTCCCACGCCGATCAAGGCGCCGCTGGACGTGGCGTCCAGGTTCACCAAGGCCTGGAACGACGGTGACGCGAAGGCGATCAGCGAGCTGTTCGCCGAGGACGCCGACTTCGTCAACGTGGTCGGCCTGTGGTGGACCAGCCGGCGCTCGATCAAGCGCGCGCTCAAGCGCGGCTTCGCCGAGTGGTTCCGCGGCTCCACGTTCACGATCGAGAAGCTGACCCAGCGGCTGCTCGGCCCGGACGCGGCGCTGGTGCTGGCGCGGTGGCGCATAGAGGGCCAGCTCGACCCGGACGGCGAGGTGGCCGGCATCCGTCGCGGCCTGGCGACCGTGGCCATGCAGCGCCTCGAGGACGGCACCTGGCTGTGCGTCAGCTGCCACTTCACCGACATCGCCCCCGCCGCCGACACCAACCTGGTGGTCGGCGGCGTGGTGACCCCCACCAGCTACCTCACCCCTCCCGCCTAGCCGACTTGTCAGAATCTCACGTCGCTATAGCGTCCCCAGATTCTGACAAGTCGGGGGTGGGGGAGGTCAGAGGGCGATGCCCTGGTGCAGGCGGTGGAGGGTGCTCTTGCCGAAGAGGGACTCGACGAGGTCGACGGCGAGCTCGGCGGTCGCGTTCCGGACGTCAAGGGCCGGGTTGAGCTCGACCAGGTCGACCGAGGCCAGCCGGCCGGTGTCCGCGATCATCTCCATGCACAGCTGCGCCTCGCGGTAGGTGGGTCCACCGCGGACGGGGGTGCCCACGCCGGGCGCGATCTCGGGGTCGACGAAGTCGAGGTCGAGGCTCAGGTGCAGGTGGGTGTTCTCGTCGACGCCGGCCAACGCCCGCACCATCGTGCGCCGCATGCCGATCTCGTCCAGGAAGCGCATGTCGAACACCTCGACGCCCTCGGCGAACAGGAACGCCTTCTCGCCCGGGTCGACGCTGCGCAGGCCCACCTGACGGATCTCGTCGGTGGTGATCGCGGGCGCCGGGCCGGCCAGCGTGGTCAGTTCCTCGGGCCCGTGCCCGGCCAGGCAGGCCACCGGCATGCCGTGGATGTTGCCGGACGGCGTGAGCTCGGCGGTGTTGAAGTCGGCGTGCGCGTCCACCCAGATGATCCGCAGGTTCTTGCCGGTGGCCCGGCAGTGCGCGGCGACCGCGCTGATCGAGCCGATCGCCAGGCAGTGGTCGCCGCCCAGCAGGATCGGCAGCCGGCCGTCGGCCAGTTCGGCGGCGGTCGCGGAGTACACCGCACGGTTCCACTCGACCACCTCCGGCAGGTGGCGGTAGCCGTCCACCGGTGGCAGCTCGGGGTTCTCCGGCCCGGTCAGGTCGCCGGTGTCGCGCACCTCGCACCCGTACTCGCGCAGCGCGTCCCCGATTCCGGCCACCCGCAGCGACTGCGGCCCCAGCCGGCATCCCAGCCGCGAGGCGCCGATGTCGGTGGGCGCCCCGATCAGACTGACCTGTGGCACGCTGACCCCTTCCGTCGATGAACCACTTGCCGTAAGGATGCAACCATGACCGGCCCCGACGAGCAACCTCCAGCGCCTGCGACGCGCGTGGCGTTGTTGCGCGGCATCAACCTGGGCGGCGGACGGACGCTGCCGATGGCCGACCTGCGGACGGTGGCCGAGGGCCTGGGCTGGACGCGGGTGTCGACCTACCTCCAGTCCGGGAACCTGGTCTTCGCCGCCGTCGAACCCGACGAGGAGGCCGCGCGCCGGCTCTCGGCCGCGATCAGCCACGCGTTCGGCCTCGCCGTCGACGTCGTGATCCGCAGCGGCGCCGAGGTGCGGGCGCTGGTGGACGCGCACCCGTTCGCCGGCGGCGACCCGTCCCGGGTGGTCATCGCCTGCTGCGACCGGCCGGTGGGGGAACTCGCCGCCCGTCGGCTGGCCGAGCTCGCCACCGGGTCGGAGCGGGTCGAGGTCGCTCCGACCGGCGTGGACGTCTACGCCGACTTCCCGGACGGCCAGGCCGGCTCCAAACTGGCCGCGAACCTGGTCGCGATCCTGCGCCCGGGCACCGGCACGGCGCGCAACCTGCGCACGATGACCAAGGTCGCCGAGTTGCTCGGCTGAATCCGCTGCCCGCGAACGCGCCTCCCGGGTGAGTCGGACGGGGATCGTCGGTGCCGGGGGTTAGGGTGGGTCCTCTCGCTGAACTTCCCCCAGCGTTTCCAGCAAGTCCGCCCGTCCAGCCTGCTCGGAGGTCGTGGGTCAGCGTGTCCAGCGAGTTCGTCCATCTGCACTGCCACTCGGAGTATTCGATGTTGGACGGTGCTGCGCGGCTGAAGGAGCTCGTCTCCCGCACCGAGGAACTCGGCATGAACGCGATCGCGGTCACCGACCACGGCAACATGTTCGGCGCCTTCGAGTTCTACAAGGCCGCGAAGGGGTCGGCGGTGAAGCCGATCATCGGACTGGAGGCCTACCTCACCCCCAAGACCCACCGCAGCGAACGCAAGCGGGTGCAGTTCGGCGACGGCACTGGCGACGACGTCGCGTCCAAGGGTGCATACACCCACATGACGATCTGGTCGGAGAACCCGACCGGCATGCACAACCTGTTCCGGCTGAGCTCGCTGAGCTCGCTGGAGGGGTTCTTCTACAAGCCCCGCGCCGACCGGGAGCTGCTCAACCGCTACGCGGGCGGCCTGATCGCCACCACCGGCTGCCCGTCCGGGGAGGTGCAGACCTACCTGCGGCTGGGCCAGTACGCACAGGCCGTGGAGTCGGCGGCCGAGTTCCGCGACATCTTCGGCGCCGGCAACTTCTATGTCGAACTGATGGATCACGGTCTCGACATCGAGAACCGCGTCCGCGCCGACCTGCTGCGGTTGGCGAAGGACCTGTCGCTGCCGTTGGTGGCCACCAACGACCTGCACTACGTCCAGGCGTCCAACGCCGAGGACCACGACACCCTGCTGTGCGTGTCCGCCGGTGCGAACAAGGACACCCCGAACCGGTTCAGATTCGACGGCAACGGCTACTACCTGAAGTCCCCGCAGGAGATGCGGGCGCTGTTCGCCAACCTGCCCGAGGCCTGCGACAACACCCTGGCCATCGCCGAGCGGTGCAGCACGTCGTTCGCCGAGGGCACCGGCACCTACATGCCGCAATTCCCGGTGCCGGCGGGGGAGAGCGAGGGCTCCTGGTTCATGAAGGAGGTCCGCCGCGGCCTGGCCGAGCGGTTCCCCGACGGCGTCCCCGACTACGCACTGACCCAGGCCGAGTACGAGGAGGAGGTGATCAACGGGAAGGGCTACGCCGGGTACTTCCTGGTGGTCGCCGACTTCATCAACTGGGCGAAGAAGAACGGCATCCGGGTGGGTCCGGGACGCGGCTCCGGCGCCGGCTCGATGTGCGCCTACGCGATGGGCATCACCGACCTCGACCCGGTGCCGCACGGCCTGATCTTCGAGCGCTTCCTGAACCCCGAGCGTCCGTCGATGCCCGACTTCGACGTCGACTTCGACGACCGTCGTCGCGGCGAGGTGATCCGCTACGTCACCGAGAAGTACGGCGACGACCGGGTCTGCCAGATCGTCACCTACGGCACCATCAAGGCCAAGCAGGCGATCAAGGACGCCGGCCGCGTGCTGGGCATGCCGTTCTCGATGGGGGAGAAGCTCACCAAGGCCTACCCGGCGCCGGTGCAGGGCAAGGACCTGCCGTTGCCCTACGTGTTCGACCCCCAGCAGGAGCGCTACGGCGAGGGCACCGAGTTCCGCGAGCTGTACGAGGCCGACCCCGACGCCAAGCTGGTGGTCGACACCGCCCGCGGCATCGAGGGCCTGAAGCGCCAGTGGGGCGTCCACGCGGCCGGTGTGATCATGTCCAGCGCGCCGCTGATGGACGTCATCCCGGTGATGAAGCGCGAGCAGGACGGCCAGATCATCACCCAGTTCGACTACCCGAGCTGCGAGGCCCTCGGCCTGGTCAAGATGGACTTCCTGGGCCTGCGCAACCTCACGATCCTCGACGACGCCGTGCGCAACGTGAAGCTCAACCGCGACGTCGACCTCGACCTGGACGCCCTGCGCCGCGACATGAGCGACCGCGCGGCCTACGAGTTGCTGGCCTCCGGCGAGACCCTGGGGGTTTTCCAACTGGACGGCGGCGGCCTGCGGTCGCTGCTGAAGCTGATGCGTCCGGACAACTTCGAGGACATCTCGGCCACCATCGCGCTGTACCGTCCCGGCCCGATGGGCGCCGACAGCCACACGAACTACGCGCTGCGCAAGACCGGCCGGCAGAAGGTGGAGCCGATCCACCCCGAGCTCGCCGACCCGCTGGCCGACATCCTCGACACCACCTACGGCCTGATCGTCTACCAGGAGCAGATCCAGCAGATCGCGCAGCGGGTGGCCGGTTACAGCCTCGGCCAGGCCGACCTGCTGCGCCGGGCGATGGGCAAGAAGAAGAAGGAGGTCCTCGAGGCCGAGTTCAAGCCGTTCAGCGAGGGCATGCGCGAGCGGGGCTACTCCGCCGGGGCGATCAACAAGCTGTGGGAGATCATGGTCCCCTTCGCCGCGTACGCCTTCAACAAGGCGCACTCGGCCGCGTACGGCGTGATCTCGTACTGGACGGCGTACCTGAAGGCGAACTACCCCGCCGAGTACATGGCGGCGCTGCTGGAGTCGGTGAAGAGCGACAAGGACAAGACCGCGCTCTACCTGGGCGAGTGCCGCCGGATGGGCATCCGGGTGCTGCCGCCCGACGTCAACGAGTCCGACGGCATGTTCACCCCGGTCGGCGAGGACGTGCGCTACGGGCTGGCCGCGATCCGCAACGTCGGCGACAACGTGGTGAAGGGCATCGTCGAGGCACGGACGGAGTCCGGCAAGGCGTCCGACTTCAACGCGTTCCTCGACCAGGTGCCGTTGGTGGTCTGCAACAAGCGGGTGATCGAGTCGCTGATCAAGGCCGGGGCGTTCGACTCGATGGGCCACACCCGCCGCGGGCTGATGGAGTGCTTCGAACGCCGGGTCGACGAGGTGATCGACCTCAAGCGCAACCAGGCCAACGGCCAGGAAGACCTGTTCGGCGACTTCGGCACCAGCGAGAAGCTGGCCGCCGCGCCGGTGCCCGACCTGCCGGAGTGGGACAAGCGTGTCCGGCTCGGTTTCGAGCGGGAGATGCTGGGCCTCTACGTCAGCGACCACCCGCTGCAGGGGCTGGAACACATCCTGGCCGCCCAGCGGGACCTCAGCATCGGCCAGCTCCGGGCCGACGACGGGCCGCGCGACGGCATGGTGAACATCGCCGGCATGATCACCTCGGTGGTGCGCAAGCAGACCAAGAACGGTGACCTGTGGGCGATCGCCACCGTCGAGGACCTGGAGTCCGCCATCGAGGTGCTGCTGTTCCCGAAGGTGTACGCCGGGGTGGCCGCGTCCCTGGCCACCGACACCGTGGTGCGCATCAAGGGACGGATCCGCACCAAGGACGAGACCCTGGAGATGACCGGGCAGGAGGTTGCGTTCCCCGACGTCTCGGAGGGCCCGACCGGTCCGCTGGTCATCCAGCTGCCCGCCGTCCGGTGCACGCCGGCGGTGGTGGAGCAGTTGCGCCACGTGCTGCGCGCCCACCCCGGGCCCACCGAGGTGCGGGTGCGGATGGTGTCGGCGACGAACGGAGCGAAGGTGTGGAAGCTGGACGACGGCCTGCGCGTCGCCACGTCGCGCCCGCTGATGGCCGACCTGAAGGCGCTGCTCGGCCCGTCGTGCGTGAACGTCTGAGCCCGGCGCTGGTTCGGCTGAAGTAGAGTGCCGCTTCGTGAGTACGACCGTCACCGAGAACCCGGGGGCCGAGCCACCGGCGTCCGCTGAGACCTCGGTGGCGCTGTGGGTGGCACTGCTGGCCGGCCTGTCCACCGTGGTGGGCGGCCTGGCGGCGGTGTTCTGGGCCACGATCGTGACGATGCCCACGTGGCGCATCCTCGAGAACAGCTCGGCGGTGATGACCGAGCGCGGGGTCACCGAGATCGTCGCGGCCGACGTCTGGTTCGTGATCACCGGTGCGCTGGTCGGAGTCGGGCTGGGACTGGTGACCTGGAAGTGGTTCCGTCCCCTGGGCTGGCTGACCGCGCTGCTCGCGGTGGGCGCCGGGCTGCTGGCGGGCCTGGTGTGCTGGCAGGTCGGGCAGGTGCTCGGCCCCGGACCCGAGAACGAGCGCATCGCCGCTGCCCTGCCGGGTGCGGTGGTCCCGGCCGCGCTGCAACTGCGGTCGCTGTCGGCGCTGGCGGTGTGGGGCTTCGCTGCGGTCACCCCGGTGCTGTTGGTGTCCTCCCTCGGCCCGGACGAGGAGGACGTGACGTCCCGACGGCGCCGTCGCTCGACCCTGGCCGAGGAGAAGCAGCAGCAGGCCGGCGCGGAGGTCGGCACCGTCGATGAGCGCGGTGTGCTCACCGAGACCGAGTCGCCCGCCTCCCCATGACCGACCGCAGCGCCGGCGACGTCGTGGGCGCCTACCTGCGCGCGCAGGTGGCCGAGTTCGAGGAGTGGGAGGCGTCCGAGCACGGGCTGGCCGCGGGCCTCACCCACGACGGCCGGGTCGCCCTGCGACGGCTGCGGAGCGTCCTGGCGACCTACGGGTCGTTGTTCGACGCCGAACCGGTGCGCAGGATCCGCAAGGAGCTGCGCTGGTTCGGGCTCGAGCTCAGCCCACTCCGGGACGCGGAAGTGGCCGGCGCCCGGATGCGCGACGGCTTCACCTCCGACGACGCCTACGCCGCCGGGCTGGTGCTCGAGGGCTACGAGAACCTCGTGCAGCAGGCCCGGGTCCAGGACGTCCTGAACGGGGTCGACGGCGACCGGCTGGCCGAACTGGATGCCGCTCTCGCCGCGTTCGCCGCGGACCCCCCGCTGACCAGGGCCGCCGGTGCGCCGGCCGTGGACGTGCTGCCCGCCCTCTGGGAGGCGACACGGGACGTGGTGCGCGAACGGCTCGCCCGGACCACCGGCTGGGGCGCGCTGGCGGCCTGGCACGAGGTGCGAAAGGCCGCCAAGGCTGCCCGGTACGGCGCGGAGGTGCTGGTTCCGGTGCTGCCGGCGATGGAGGCCCGCCGGGCGGAGTGGGAGCGGGTGACCGAGGCGCTCGGCGCGGTCATGGACGCCGTGATCACCCACCGGGAGGTCACCGAGCTCGCACTCGGCGCGGCCGTCGACGGGCACCCGGGGGCGCTGCCCGCCCGGCTGTGGCTGCGCGAGGAGGAGCGTCTCACCGCCGCCCTTGCCCGCGGCCGCAAGGCGCTGACGGACGCGCTGGCCGACTGACCGACGTCGCCGGCGCGAGTTATCCACAGATTGCGTATGGACCCCTTCCCGCGAGCGCGGGCGGCGGTCTAGACCGGAAGCACCTCCGGGTGACGGGCACCCGGGGGAGCCGAAGGAGCCATCCGTGAGCACCCACCCCCTGGTCCTGGTCGTCGTGCTCGTGCTGGGCCTGCTCGCCGCCTGCACGCCGGCGCCGCCGACACCGCCGGAGCCGGCGCCACCGTCCGCACCGCGCACTGTCGAACGCCTGTGGAACCGGAAGGTCGACCTGGTCGGCTGGCCCGCGGTGGGGGACGAGGCGGTCGCCTCGTTCTCCCGCGACAGCGACGGGCTCGCTGTCGCCGGGTGGGACCTCGACACCGGCCGTCGGCTGTGGCGCCACCGGGCCGTGCCCGGCAACGGGACGGCCGGCGTGGACATCGACCTCGACCTGGTCGAGGCCGGTGGCAAGGAGTGGGTGGCCTGGTTCGGCGACGCCCGACAGGGCTGGCAGCGACTGATCGTCGCCCCGATCGGCACCGGACGTCGGCGCGCGCTGAAGGAGGACGTCTTCTGGGCCACCTCGGGTGTGGTGGCCTGCCCGGACCGGAAGGCCTTCTGCTTCACCGGCTACCGCGAGTGGGACGACGAGGACGTTGCGCTGCGCGTCGACCCCGTGACCGGACGGGTCGAGCGCGACGCCCCGGCCGCCCAGCTGGCCGGCGTCCGGTTCCTCGGCGACTACGTGTTCACCACCGACGTCCGGCCCCCGAAGGGGGTCGAGCAACTGGGCCTCGCCGAGGACGGCGTGGTGCGCTGGCGGCGTCGCTACACCGAGGTCTTCGGAAAGCGCAGCACCTCGGACGCGGGCTGGTGGTGGGAGGACGATGCCGACCGCCAGGTGGTCATCGGGACCGGCTGGCCGATGCCCCACTGGGACACCTTCGACAAGACGGGGAAGCTCCGCATTCCGACGCGCCGGGTGCGCACGGTCGGGCTCGATCGGGCGACCGGCCGGACGCTCTGGTCGCTCGACGGGGTGGAGCTGTGCGGTTTCGCCGATCTCGACCAGTGGCAGTCCGACCAGCCCGTGCCGCTGTGCCGGATCCAGGCCGGGTCCACGCTGGTCAGGAAGACCGGCAAGCGGGTCACCCACACCTCGTCCGGGCACGACGTCGACGTGATCGGGGTCGATCCGTCCTCGGGGGCGCAGCTGTGGTCGGTGCCGATCGGCGGCGCGGAGTACGACGGCAACAGCACGATTCGGTTCACCCCGACGACCTCGGTCGTTGCGCTCCGCGACGGCGCCGCCATCCGGATCGACCCCGCCACCGGGACGGTGGTCGCCGTGGGAGCTGAGGAGGTGCTCAGTTGCTCGGTGGATCGCAAGAGCCTCCCCTACGACGGGGCCCGCTGGTCGACCGGCGCGGCGGTGCTGCCGTGCGACCGCACACGCCGGCCCGTCCCGGCCTGGTCGGCGGACGCGGTGGAGGTCGCCGGCCAGGAGGTGGGTGACGGACGCTGGGTGCTCGCCACGCGGGAGGGACTGCTGGTCGTGCGGGTGTGACGGTCCTGCGGGACCGCCTGGGTGTCAGCGGGCGATGTCGGCGAAGGTGGCCCCGGAGACGCGGGCGAGGTCGTCGGCGGCCAGTTCCACCTGGAGCCCGCGCTTGCCGGCGGAGACGAAGACGGTGTCCCACAGCTGTGCGGTCTCGTCGATCACGGTCGGCAGGGGAGTGCGCTGGCCCAGTGGCGACACCCCGCCCAGCACGTAGCCGGTGCTGCGGGCGACCAGCGCCTTGTCGGCCATCGCGGCCTTCTTGGCGCCGAGGGCCGCCGCGAAGTGCTTGAGGCTCAACTGGCCGGCGACCGGGACCACGCCGACGGCCAGCTCCGGCCGGACCGCGCCGATGTCGACGACGAGCGTCTTGAAGATGCGCAGCGGGTCGACGCCGAGTGCTGCCGCGGCCTCGTCGCCGTAGCCGGTGGCGTCCGGGTCGTGGTCGTAGGGGTGCAGGACGAACGCCACGCCCGCGCGGGTGAGCGCGTCGGTGGCCGGGGTGCCGCCGGCCATCAGCGGAACAGTCCGACGCCGGCCACCAGCAGCGGTGCGACCACCAGCGCCGGCAGGAGGTCGCCCACCGGGATCTGCTTGATGGCGGCCAGACGGATGCCCAGGCCGAGCAGGATCACGCCGCCGGCCGCACCGAGGGCGTCCAGGTGGCCGGCGGGCAGGAAGTTGCCCAGGGCGAAGCCGAGCAGGGTGAGCAGCCCCTGGTAGAGCGCCAGAGGGATCACCGAGGCCATCACGCCGATGCCGAAGGAGGAGGCGAAGGCGATCGCGGCGAAGCCGTCCATCACCGCCTTGATCAGCAGCTGTTCCGAGCCGTGGCCCAGCCCGTCCGACAGCGACCCCAGGATCGAGAGCGGGCCGACGCAGAACACCAGGGTCGAGGTGACCGCGCCCTCGACGAACCGGCTGCCCTCGGTGCGGGAGGCGAAGCGGTCGTGCAGCAGCTGGGCGCCGCCGTCGAGGCGCTGCTCGAGCTGGAGCAGCGAGCCGATGATGCCGCCGATCAGCAGAGCCCCGAGCACCACCAGCAGTCGGGCGTCGGCGCCGACCTCGGCGCTGAGCGCCTCGGAGAGGCCGGACGCGATCGCGCGCCCGCCGATGACCAGCGTGAACAGGCCGAGAATCGTGGTGACCAGCGTGCGGGTGCGCTCGGGCAGCCGGTGGCCGACCAGGACGCCGAGGCCGCTGCCGACGAGGACAGTGATCACGTTGACGACGGTGCCGAGGCCGATGAACATGGCGCCAAGTCAACCATTCAGGCGGACGCCCGAGTGCCCACGGCCGGCAACCCGGACCCGGTGTCGGACGGGGCGCCCTAGAATCCGCGTTGTGCTGAGAACCATCGACCTGCGCGGCACGGCCCCCGACGACTACCGCGGCGTGCTGCCGCGCGCCGAGTTGGACGTGGACGCCGCCGTGGAACGGGTGCGTCCGATCGTGGCGGCGGTGGCCGAGCGCGGTGCGGCCGCACTGGCCGAGTTCTCGGCGGCGTTCGACCACGTGGTGCCGGAGAGCTTCCGGGTTCCGGCCGAGGCCATCGCGCAGGCGGCCGCGGGTGTCTCTGACGACGTCCGGGCGGCGTTCACCGAGGCGATCACCCGCCGGCGCGCGGTGGCGGAGGCCGAGGCAGCGGGCGTGCCGGTGCGGGTCGAGTTGGCCCCGGGCGCGATCGTCGAGCAGCGGCTCGTCCCGGTCGGACGGGTCGGGCTGTACGTGCCCGGCGGGCTCGCGCCACTGGCGTCCAGCGTCCTGATGAACGTGGTGCCCGCACAGGTCGCGGGAGTGCCGTCGATCGCGGTCGCCAGCCCGCCGCAGGCCGGCTTCGGCGGCCTGCCGCACCCGAACATCCTCGTGGTCTGCGGGCTGCTGGGGGTCGAAGAGGTCTACGCGGTGGGCGGCGCCCAGGCGATCGCGATGTTCGCGCTCGGCGTGCCCGGGCTGTGCGAACGCGTCGACATGGTCACCGGGCCGGGCAACATCTACGTGGTCGCCGCCAAGCGGCTGCTGCGGGGACGGGTCGGCATCGACTCCGAAGCCGGCCCCACCGAGATCGCGATCCTGGCCGACGACACGGCCGACCCGGGGTTCGTGGCGGCCGACCTGATCTCCCAGGCCGAGCACGACCCGTCCGCCGCCTCGGTGCTGATCACCGACTCGGTGGCGCTCGCGGACGCGGTGGTGGCCGCGCTGGAACCGCAGGTGGCGGTCACCAAGCACGCCGACCGGATCCGGACGGCGCTGGGCGGGCCGCAGTCGGCCGTCGTCCTGGTGGACGACCTCGAGCAGGGCATCGCGGTGGCGGACGCCTACGCGGCCGAGCACCTGGAGATCCACACCGCCGACGCGGCCGGTGTGGCCGCACGCATCCGCAACGCGGGGGCGATCTTCGTCGGCTCGTTCTCGCCGGTCTCCCTCGGCGACTACAGCGCGGGCTCCACGCACGTCCTGCCCACGGCCGGCTGTGCGTGCCACTCCTCGGGGCTGAACGTGCACAGCTTCCGCCGGCAGGTCCACGTGATCGACTACTCCGAGGCCGCGCTGATGGACGTGGCCGGGGTGGTGGAGACCTTCGCCGCCGCGGAGGACCTGCCCGCCCACGGTGCGGCCGTGACGATCCGGCGTCCGGGGGCGCGCGGATGAGGCCCGACGTGACCCTGGCCGAGCTGCCGCTGCGTCCCGAGCTGGTGGGGGAGGAGCCGTACGGCGCCCCCCAGCTGGAGGTGCCGGTGCGGCTGAACGTGAACGAGAACCCGTACCCGCCCGGCGCGGACGTGCGCGAGGAGATGGCCGAGGCGGTGTCGGCGCATGCGCTGAACCGCTACCCCGACCGCGAGGCGCTGGCGCTGCGGACGGCGCTGGCCGGGTACCTGGGCCACGGACTGGACGCGTCCCGGATCTGGGCGGCGAACGGCTCCAACGAGGTGATGACGCACCTGCTGCAGGCCTTCGGCGGGCCCGGACGGACCGTGCTCAGCTTCACCCCGACGTACTCGATGTACCCCGAATACGCGCGCAACACCCACACCGCCTACGTCACCGAGCCGCGGGCGGCTGACTTCACCCTCGACGCCGCCACCGTGCTGGCGGCGATCGCCGAGCACACGCCGGACGTGGTGGTGATCACCACTCCGAACAACCCGACGGGCACCACCACGCCGCTCGCCGTGATCGAGGAGGTGCTGGCCGGCACCGAGGCGATCGTGGTCGTGGACGAGGCGTACCAGGAGTTCGCGAAGCACCCGGAGCGGACCGCGCTGACGCTGCTCGACCGGTTCGGCAACCTGGTCGTCTCGCGCACGATGAGCAAGGCGTTCGCGCTGGCCGGCGGCCGTGTCGGGTACCTGGCGGCGGCGCCCGCGATCGTGGACGCGTGCCGCATTGTCCGGCTGCCGTACCACCTGTCCGCACAGACTCAGGCGGTGGCCGAGGTGGCCCTACGGCACGCGGGCGAACTGCTCGCCCAGGTGGACGAACTGCGCGCGACGCGCGACGAGATGCTCGTCCGGCTGCCTCAACTCGGGGTCGAGGTCATCGACTCGGATGCCAACTTCTGCCTGTTCGGCCCGTTCGGCGACCGTCATGATGTCTGGCAGCGGCTACTCGACCGCGGCGTTCTCGTGCGGGAAACCGGCCCGGCCGGCTGGCTGCGGGTGAGCGCCGGGACGCCGGCCGAGACCGAGCGGTTCTACACCGCCCTGGCCGAAGTGATGGAGGAGAACCGATGAGTCCGCGTACGGCTGTCCGCGAGCGGAGCACGAGCGAGTCGCAGGTCCGGGTGGCGCTGAACCTGGACGGCACCGGTGCGTCCACGATCGGCACCGGGGTCGGTTTCTACGACCACATGCTCACCGCGCTGGCCCGGCACTCGCTGATCGACCTCGAGGTGACCACCACCGGTGACCTCCACATCGACGGCCACCACAGCATCGAGGACACCGCGATCGTGCTGGGCCAGGCGTTCGCCGAGGCGCTGGGCGACAAGGCGGGCATCCGCCGGTTCGGCGACGCCACCGTGCCGCTGGACGAGGCGCTGGCGTTCTGCGTGGTCGACCTCGCCGGCCGGCCGTACGTGGTGCACAGCGGTGAGCCGGAGGGCCAGCAGTACGCCCTGATCGGCGGCTCGGGCGTGCCCTACGCCGGATCGATGACCCGCCACGTGGTGGAGTCGTTCGCGCTGCACGCGCAGATCTGCGTCCACCTCACCCTGCTGGCCGGGCGCGACCCGCACCACATCGTGGAGGCGCAGTTCAAGGCGCTGGCCCGCGCCCTGCGGGACGCGGTCGCGCTCGACCCGCGCATCGAGGGCGTGGTGCCGTCCACCAAGGGCAGCCTGTGACGTCTCCTGCCGCACCCCGTGTGGTCGTCCTCGACTACGGGTCGGGCAACGTCCACTCGGCGACGCGCGCGCTGGCCGCAGCGGGTGCGGAGGTCGAGTTGACCGCCGACCCGGAGGCAGTGCTGGCCGCGGACGGGCTGGTGGTTCCCGGGGTGGGCGCGTTCGCCGCGTGCATGGACGGGCTCGCCGGGGTCGGTGGTCCGCGCCTGATCCTGAAGCGCCTGGAGGCACGCAAGCCGGTGCTCGCGATCTGCGTGGGGCACCAGGTGCTGTTCAGCCTCGGCGTGGAGCACGGCGAGCCGACCCCGGGCGTCGGGGTCCTGCCGGGTGTGGTGGAGGAACTGGATGCCGTTCCGCTGCCGCACATGGGCTGGAACACGGTGTCGCCGCCGGCTGCGTCCGCGATGTTCGCGGGGGTCGAGCGAGAGCGGTTCTACTTCGTCCACTCCTACGGTGTGCACGAGGTGCCCGACTGGCCGGCGAGCGCACGGATCACCTGGGCCGAGCACGGCGGCGACCGGTTCATCGCCGCGGTCGAGCAGGGTCCGCTCTGGTCGACCCAGTTCCATCCCGAGAAGTCAGGGGACGCCGGTGGCCGGCTGCTCCGCAACTGGCTCCAGACCCTGCCCCGAGAGGAATCATGAGCGCGCTCGTGCTGCTGCCCGCCGTCGACGTCCAGGGCGGCCAGGCCGTCCAGCTGACCCAGGGGGTGGCCGGCTCGGAGAAGGTGTTCGGCGATCCGCTGGCGGCCGCGCAGCGCTGGCAGGACGCCGGCGCGGAGTGGCTTCACCTGGTCGACCTGGACGCCGCGTTCGGGCGGGGCAGCAACGCGGAGGTGATCGCGGAGATCACCGCGGCGATGCAGCTCAACGTCGAGTTGTCCGGGGGGATCCGGGACGACGCGAGCCTCGAGCGCGCGCTGGCGACGGGTTGTCGCCGGGTGAACATCGGGACGGCCGCGCTGGAGAACCCGGTGTGGTGCGACCGGATCGTGCGCGAGCACGGTGATCGGGTCGCGATCGGCCTCGACGTGCGCGACACCCGGCTGGCCGCGCGCGGCTGGACCCGCGAGGGTGGCGAGCTGTGGGAGACCCTCGACCGGCTCAACGCGGCCGGCTGCACCCGCTACGTGGTCACTGACGTCGCGAGCGACGGGATGCTCACCGGCCCGAACGTGCAGCTGCTGACCGACGTGTGCGCCCGTACCGACGCCGCGGTGGTCGCCAGCGGCGGGATTTCGACCCTGGACGACCTGCGCACGCTGCGTGAGCTGGTGCCCCTCGGCGTCGAGGGTGCGATCGTCGGTACGGCTCTCTACGTCGGCAACTTCACCCTCGAGGACGCCCTGGTCGTCTGCCGCGGCTGAGGCGGACAACTGGCAGGCTCGGCTCGACCGACCCACTTCGGGTGTGAGACGGACTGTCAGAGGGCCGTCCGACACTGTCGGAATGACGAACATCGAGAAGGCGCCACGAGAGCGCCGCGACTGGATCAACACGGTCAGCCTGAACCACGTCCAGCGTGGCGTGGTCGGGAGCTTCACCCAGGCAGATCACGGCAGCAGCACACGACTGGCCCGGCTCCAGGCCGGCGACCGGATCGTCTTCTACTCACCCCGCACCGACTACCCGGACGGCGAGCCGCTCCAGCAGTTCACGGCCATCGGCGTGGTCACCGGCGCAGAGGTGTACCAGGTGCAGCTGATGCCCGACTTCCGGCCGTGGCGGCGCGAGGTCGCCTTCGCCGCCTGCCTGCCGGCGCCGATCAAGCCGCTGTTGAGCGAGTTGTCGTTCATCCCCGACCTGCGCAACTGGGGCTTCACGTTCCGCCGGGGGTTGTTCGCGATCCCGGCGGACGACTTCGACCGCATCGCCGGTGCGATGGGCGCGCTCAGTCTGCTCAGGGTGGACGCGGTCGCAGCCGCCTCCGCTTGACCATCGGTCAGGGGACGCGGGCGGTCCACTCGGGGTTGTGGAACTTGGTCTCGGCCAGCCGGTTCATCTCGGCGACCTCGGCCTCGGTGAGCGCGCCGTCCTCGACCCGGTAGAGCTCGCGGAAGGTGGCCAGGAACGAGGCCATCACCTCCTCGCGCGGCAGCCGGGTCTGCGAGCGCACCGGGTCGACGCGCTTGTTGGCGCTCTTGGTGCCCTTGTCGGAGAGCTTCTCCCGGCCGATCCGGAGCACCTGGAGCATCTTGTCGGCGTCGATGTCGTACGCCATCGTCACGTGGTGCAGCACCGCGCCGCCGACGAACCGCTTCTGCGCGGCCCCGGCGATCTTGCCCGCCGCGGAGGCGATGTCGTTGAGGCCGGCGTAGTGCGCCTGCACCCCGACCCGGGCGAGCGCGGTCAGCACCCACTCGTCCAGGAAGGCGTAGGACGACTCGTAGCTCATGCCGTCGACCAGGCTCGCCGGCACCACCAGCGAGAACGTGATGCAGTTGCCCGCCTCCATGAACATCGCGCCGCCGCCGGAGACCCGCCGCACGACCTGGACGCCGAACCGCTCGGCGCCCTCGGCGTCCACCTCGTTGCTGAGCGACTGGAACGACCCGATCACGACCGCGGGGTTCGTCCACTCCCAGAACCGGAACGTCGGCCCGCGCTGCCCGGCGGCGAGCTCGCGGGACAGCACCTCGTCCAGCGCGGCGTGCTCGGCCGGGTCGAGGACCCCGGTGTCGAGGTAGGTGAAGGTGTGGTCGCGCCAGCCGGTCGAGTGCCCCAGCGCCCGACGGACGGCGATCGCCACCGCCCGGGAGTCGAAGCCCGCCATCGTCACTGCCGGCAGCGCCCCGTCCGCCGTCGCCCGATCCAGGTCGGCGTCGATCCGTCCGGCCAGCTCGCCGACCGCGGTCGCCGCGGGCAGCCCGTCCAGCGCCCGGTCGATCACGACCAGCGCCTCGTCGGGATCGAGGAAGAAGTCGCCGCTGACCCTCACGTCCGCCAGCCGGTCCTCCGCCACCGCGAGGTCGACGGCCACCAGCTTCCCGCCGGGCACCTTGTACTCGCCGTGCAACCGCTCGCTCATGCGGGTCACAGTAAGTGGCCTAGACTGAGCCGCGCAAAACCAGCGGACACGGAGCAGGGGAGTACATGAGCGGCCATTCCAAGTGGGCCACCACCAAGCACAAGAAGGCGGCCATCGATGCCAAGCGCGGCAAGCTCTTCGCCAAGCTGATCAAGAACATCGAGGTGGCGGCCCGCACCGGCGGCGCCGATCCGGCCGGCAACCCGACCCTGTACGACGCCATCCAGAAGGCGCGCAAGACCTCCGTCCCCGTCGACAACATCGAGCGTGCGGTCAAGCGCGGCGGCGGCACCGAGGCCGGCGGCGCCGACTACATCACGATCATGTACGAGGCGTACGGCCCCGGCGGTGTCGCGCTCCTGATCGAGTGCCTCACCGACAACCGCAACCGGTCCGCCTCCGACGTCAAGGTCGCGGTGACCCGCAACGGCGGCACCATGGCCGACGTCGGCTCGGTCTCGCGCATCTTCGACCGCAAGGGTGTCGTCGAGGTCGCCAAGGTCCAGGGCGGTCGCACCCTGGAGGAGGACGACCTGCTCGAGGCCACGCTGGACGCCGACCCCGAGGAGGTCTTCGACGAGGGCGAGACCTTCCGCGTGATCAGCGACCCGAACAACGTCGTCGAGGTGCGCAAGGCCATCCAGGCCGCCGGGCTCGACTACGAGTCGGCCGAGGTCGAGTTCGTCCCGCAGTACACCGAGACCGTCAGCACCGTCGAGGCCGCCGAGAAGTTGTTCAAGCTGCTCGACGCCATCGAGGACTGCGACGACGTGCAGAACGTCTACAGCAACGACGACGTCCCCGACGAGATCGGCGCCCAGCTCGACGGCGAGTAGCCCCAATCAGCGACAAAGTGGACCTGAACCGTCGTCATCGACGGTTCAGGTCCACTTTGCGGTTGTGGGTGTGGCGGTGAGCCGCCCACCCGGCCGATCGGGTTAGTATCCGAACAGCTGTTCGGACGTGAGGATCACAGGCATGCGCGTACTGGGGGTCGACCCAGGGCTCACCAGGTGTGGCGTCGGCGTGATCGAGGGCTCGCCGGGACGCCCGCCGGCGCTCGTCGCGGTCGGCGTGATCACCACCCCGAGCAGCATGGAACTGCCGCAGCGGCTGCTGCACATCGAGGCCGGTCTGACCGAGTGGGTGGCGGAGCACCGTCCGGACGTGGTCGCGGTCGAGCGGGTCTTCGCCGACGTGAACGTGCTGTCGGTGATCGGCACCGCGCAGGCGTCCGGGCTGGCCATGCTGGTGGCCGCGCGCGCCGGGCTGCCGGTGCACACCCACACCCCGACCGAGGTCAAGGCGGCCATCACCGGCTCCGGCCGCGCCGAGAAGGCGCAGGTCGGCGCGATGGTCGCCCGCATCCTCAAGCTGGACGCCCCCCCCAGACCGGCGGACGCGGCGGACGCCGTCGCCCTCGCGATCTGTCACCTGTGGCGTGGCGGCGCCGCCACCCGCATCGCAGAGGCCTTGGCCAAACAGGGAGGACGACGGGCATGATCGCGCAACTGACCGGGAAGGTGGCCGCCGTCGGCGGCACCTGGCTGGTGGTCGACCTCTCCGGCTTCGGGCTGAAGGCGTCCTGCACCCCGGCGACCGCCGCCCGCGCCGTCGTGGGCGAGCCGATCACCGTGCACACCTCGCTAGTGGTCCGGGAGGACTCGCTCACCCTGTACGCCTTCAACGAGCCGGCCGAGCGCGACTGCTTCGAACTGGTCCAGAGCGCCACCGGCATCGGTCCCAAGATCGCGCAGGCCGTGGTCTCGGTCTTCAGCCCCGACGAGTTCCGGGCCGCCGTGGCCTCCGGCAACGTCGCTGCGCTCACCCGCGTCCCGGGGATCGGCGCGAAGGGTGCCCAACGGCTCGTCCTCGAACTCAAGGACAAGGTTGCGCTGCTGGCCGGCACCACCGCCCCGGGCGCCACCGTCCCGGTGGCCAGCAGCTGGCGCGAACAGGTGCGGGCCGGCCTGGAAGGCCTGGGCTACTCGACGCGGGACGCCGAGGCCGCCTGCGACCGGGTGGCCGCCCAGGCCGAGGAGAACCCCGACACCCCGGTCGCCCTGCTGCTGCGCGCCGCCCTGCGCAGCCTGGCCAAGTGAGCCGGGCGGTCTGGCAGAGTGTCTGACGTGCCGTCCTCCGATACCGATCCGCTCGACCCGCACGTCCACACCGACGAGCAGGCCGCGGAGTCGGCGCTCCGCCCGTCCACCCTGGCGGAGTTCGGCGGCCAGCGGCGGGTCAGCGACCAGCTCGGCCTCGTCCTCGCCGCCGCCCGGCACCGCGGCGCCACCCCCGACCACGTGCTGCTGTCGGGCCCGCCCGGGCTGGGCAAGACCACCCTGGCGATGATCATCGCCGCCGAGATGGCCGCCCCGATCAGGATCTCCTCCGGCCCCGCCATCCAGCACGCCGGCGACCTGGCCGCGATCCTGTCCGGGCTCAGCGAGGGCGAGGTGTTCTTCCTCGACGAGATCCACCGCATGTCGCGACCGGCCGAGGAGATGCTCTACCTCGCGATGGAGGACTTCCGGGTCGACGTCGTGGTGGGCAAGGGACCCGGCGCCACCGCGATCCCACTGGACATCCCGCGCTTCACCCTGGTCGGTGCCACCACGCGCGCCGGCCTGCTCCCCGGGCCGCTGCGCGACCGGTTCGGCTTCACCGCCCAGCTCGACTTCTACGCCGCCGCCGACCTGGAGGCGATCCTGCGCCGCTCGGCCGTCCTGCTGGGCATCCAGCTGGACAAGGAGGCCGCCGTCGAGATCGCGTCCCGCTCGCGCGGCACGCCCCGCATCGCCAACCGGTTGCTGCGCCGCGTCCGCGACTACGCGCAGGTGAAGGCGGACGGACGCCTGACCAGGGCGGTGGCCGCCGCCGCCCTCGAACTGTACGAGGTCGACCCGCTGGGGCTCGACCGGCTCGACCGCGCCGTGCTCGACGCCCTGTGCCGCGGGTTCGGTGGTGGCCCGGTCGGGCTGACCACGCTGGCGCTCGCCGTCGCCGAGGAGACCGAGACAGTCGAAGAAGTGGCCGAACCCTTCCTGGTGAGGGAGGGGTTCCTGATGCGCACCCCGCGCGGACGGGTCGCGACCCGGCGGGCCTGGGAGCATCTGGGGCTCACCCCGCCCGCCTCGACCGGCGTGCCGCCCACGGCGCCGGACCTTTTCAGCGCCGGGTGACGCGTGGCCGAATGGGTCATTCCCAGCTTGCGGCGCTAGGCTACCTGCTCGGCGGCTAGGCCGTCCCAGACAAAACGTGACGTGAGGATTGATGATGGGTGGCGACATTTGGTCCACCGTGCTGCTGTTCGTCCTGATGGGCGCAGTGCTGTACTTCCTGATGATCCGTCCGCAGCAGAAGCGGGCGAAGGAGCAGCAGAACCTGATGAACGGCCTCGCTGAGGGATCCCGCGTGATGCTGATCTCCGGCATCCTGGGCACGATCAAGCACCTGGGCGAGAAGCAGGCCGTGGTGGAGATCTCTCCCGGGGTCGAGATGACCGTCGACAAGCGGGCGTTCAGCTCCCAGCCGGTGGTGGACGAGTTCGAGTACGCCGCCGACGACGACGAGGTCGACGCGGACGAGCCCGAGGGCACCGAGGCGGCCACGGTCGAGCCGACGGAGCCCGAGGCGACCGACGCGGACGCGTCCGAGGCCGGCGAGCCGGCCGAGTCCGAACCGACCTGGGACAATCCAGGAACGTCCAAGAACTGATCCAGAGCTAGGCAGACGTGGCTACCACAAGCAGGAAACACGCACACCCGCTGCGCACCCTGGTGATCTTCGCCCTGGTGATCGCCGGGTTCTACACGATCATCGCCGTCTCGGGCGTCTGGATGCCGAAGCTGGGCCTGGACCTGAGGGGCGGCAGCACGATCACGCTGACCGCCTCCAACTCCACCGGCTCCGGCCAGGTCGACGCCAAGAGCCTGGAGCTCGCGCGCACGATCATCCAGCAGCGCGTCGACGGCTACGGCGTCGGCGAGAGCGAGGTCACCACCTCCGGTGACCGCCAGATCGTCGTGTCGGTGCCCAACGTCCAGAAGGACGACCTGGTGCGCCTGGTCGGCACCACCGCGCAGCTGTACTTCCGCAAGGTGTACAACGTGGCCGCCGCCACCGGCAGCGTGGCCGAGCCGTCGGCAACCCCGTCCGCCTCGGCCCAGCCCTCGGCCAGCGCCACCGCCAGCGCCGAGCCGTCCGCCAGCGCGTCGGTGTCGAGCCCCAGCCCGTCGGCGTCCAGCACCGCCAACAAGCGGCCGCTGCCGTCCCTGCCGACCCCGGTCGCCAGCCCGCGTCCGACCACGCCGGGGGAGACCAAACCGTTGGCCGACCTGCTGACCTGGACGCCGTCCGACCGCGACAACAGCGACTTCGAGACCTACCTGTGCGGTGACACGAACTTCCCCGACGTCACCACCGAGGCGCTGATCACCTGCGACCAGGACAAGGCCTACAAGTACCTGCTCGGTCCGGCGCTGATCCCGGGCAACATGGTCACCCGGGCGATCGCCGCGGTGCCGCAGAACTCGGTCGCCTACGTGGTGCAGCTCGAGTTCAACAACCAGGGCGCCGCCGACTTCCAGACCGTGACCGCGCACCTGGCCACCCAGACCTCGCCGCAGAACCAGTTCGGCATCGTCCTGGACGGGCAGGTCATCTCGGCGCCCTCGGTGGCGTCGAACTACACCGCCGGCATCGCGGGCGGCAAGGCCGAGATCTCCGGCAGCTTCACCCAGAAGTCTGCGCAGGACCTGGCGAACATCCTGTCCTACGGCGCGCTGCCGCTGTCGTTCGACGTCTCCAGCGTCGAGAACGTGTCCGCCAAGCTCGGCGCCGACCAGTTGCAGGCGGGCATCATCGCCGGCGTGATCGGCCTGGCCCTGGTGCTGGCCTACAGCATCCTGTACTACCGCGCGCTGGCCGTGGTGGTGGCGGCGTCGCTGGTGGTGGCGTTCGGGCTCACCTGGGCGCTGGTGGTGCTGCTCGGCACGAGCATGGGCTTCGCCCTGAACCTGCCCGGTATCGCCGGCGCGATCGTGGCGATCGGCGTGACCGCCGACTCGTTCATCATCTACTTCGAACGAATACGGGACGAGGCGCGTGAGGGACGCAGCCTGCGCACCGCGATCGAGACCGGCTGGCAGCGCTCGCGCTCGACGATCCTGGCCGCGGACTCGGTGTCGCTGCTGTCGGCCGTGGTGCTGTTCATCATCGCCATCGGCGCGGTCAAGGGCTTCGCGTTCACGCTCGGCCTGACCACGCTGATCGACATCGCGGTGGTGTTCTTCTTCACCCACCCGATGCTCACCCTGCTCGGACGGACGAAGTTCTTCGGCGAGGGCCACCGTTTCTCCGGGTTCGAGGCCCAGCACATGGGCACGACCAACCCGCCGTTGCACAACTCGCGCCGCACGAAGGGCGCCGCTGTCGTGGGAGGTGAGGCGTGATGACCGACCAGCTCACCCAGACCCCGGAACCGGCCGTCAAGAAGGCGAGCCTGACCCACCGGCTCTACACCGGCGAGATGTCCTACGACTTCGTCGCCAAGCGCAACCGTTGGTACCTGATCTCCGGCGTCGTGCTGCTGATCGCGATCCTCGCGATCGCCTTCCGCGGGCTGAGCCTGGGTATCGAGTTCAAGGGCGGCGTGGAGTTCCAGGCCCCCGTCCAGGTCACCAGCAGCACGGTCGAGACCGTCCGCCAGGCCGTCCAGGACCTGCGGATCCCCGGCAACGACGACATCAGCGTCAACACCATCGGCGACGGCCAGGTCCGCGTCCAGACCACCGCGCTGAGCTCCGACGAGGTCACCCAGGTCAAGGGCGCGATCGCCGGCGCGATCGGCCTGCAGCCCGATGACGTCGCCTACTCGCTGATCGGCGCCTCCTGGGGCCAGCAGATCACCACCCAGGCGGTCATCGCCCTGGTGGTGTTCCTGGTGCTGGTGATGCTGCTGATCTGGATCTACTTCCGCGAGTTCAAGATGAGCATCGCGGCCATCGTCGCGTTGCTGCACGACCTGGTGATCACGGTTGGCGTGTATGCGTTGGTCGGCTTCACGGTCACGCCGGCGACGATGATCGGCGTGCTCACGATCCTGGGCTACTCGCTGTACGACACCATGGTCGTGTTCGACCGGATCCGCGAGAACACCCGCGAGCTGTCCAACACCCGCTTCACGTACTCGGTGGCCGCCAACTCGGCGCTGAACCAGGTGCTGGTGAGGTCGCTGAACACCACGATCATCGGCGTCCTGCCGGTGGCGGCGCTGCTGTTCACCGGCTGGTTCATCCTCGGCACCGGCCCGCTGAAGGACCTGGGCCTGGCGCTGTTCGTCGGCATGATCGCGGGCGCGTACTCCTCGATCTTCATCGCGACCCCGCTGCTGGCGCAGATGCGCGAGGCCGACCCCGACATGGTCGAGCACCGCGAGCGGCTCGCCCGCCGGGCCGCCCGGGCGACCGAGAAGGCCGCGGTCCGCAAGCCGAAGGCGGTCACTCTCGTCGCCGGCGACGCCACCGCGCCGCCCGTCGACCCGGCCAGCCTCGGGCTGGTCCCGGCCAAGGCGCTGGACCCGACCACCCGCCGCCAGCCGTCCAAGCAGGCCCGTAGCCGACGCAAGAAGTGACCATGGAATCCACGCAGGAGAACAGGGCACTGATCGCGTCCCTGATCCGGGACATCCCCGGCTTCCCGAAGCCGGGGGTGGTGTTCAAGGACATCACGCCGCTGCTGTCGAACGCGGCCGGCTACCGGGCCGCGATCAGCGAGCTCGCCGCAAGCGCGCCCGCCGGCATCGACGTGGTGGTCGGCATGGAGGCCCGCGGGTTCATCTTCGCCGGGCCGGTCGCGCTCGAGCTGGGGGCGGGCTTCGTCCCCGTCCGCAAGCCCGGCAAGCTGCCCGGCGACGTGTACACCCAGACCTTCTCGCTGGAGTACGGCCACGAGACGCTGGCGGTGCACACCGACGCGATCATGCCGGGCGCGAAGGTGCTGGTGATCGACGACGTCCTCGCCACCGGCGGGACGGTCGGCGCCACGGCCGCCCTCATCCAGCGCCTGGGCGCGGAGCTGGTGCACGTCTCGGTGCTGCTCGAGCTGAGCTTCCTCGGCGGACGCCAGCACCTGGCCGGGCTGGGGATCACCGACACGACGGCGGTCCTCACGGTCTGACGCCGGGCACCCGCGCCGTCCGGCGCTGCCACGGGTAGAGTGAGCCTCCACTTCAACCACTTGCGGAGGCGGCGTGTCCCAGGGCGTCCATGGTCCCTACGGCGAGGGGGATGGCCTGCCCGGAGAACCGCGGACGCGGCTGGCGTCCACGGACCAGCCGCGCATGCGGATGCGTCAGGTCCTGGCCCGTATCGGGGCCCAGCGCAACCAGCCGGTGCCTGTGCTGGACCCGCTGATCCGGATCGTCCACACGCACCACCCGAAGGCCGACATCGCGCTCATCGAGCGCGCCTACCGCACCGCTGAGCACTACCACACCGGCCAGCTGCGCAAGAGCGGCGACGCCTACATCACCCACCCGCTGGCCGTTGCGACGATCCTGGCCGAGCTGGGCATGACCGAGCCGACGATCTGCGCGGCCCTGCTGCACGACACCGTGGAGGACACCTCCTACACCGTCGAGCAGCTGATGGCCGACTTCGGCGGCGAGATCGCGGCGATGGTCGACGGCGTCACCAAGCTCGACAAGATCGTGTGGGGCGAGTCGGCCAAGGCCGAGACCATCCGCAAGATGGTGCTCGCGATGAGCAAGGACATCCGCGTCCTGGTGATCAAGCTGGCCGACCGGCTGCACAACATGCGCACCATCGGCTACCTGCGCCAGGACAAGCAGACGGTGATCGCCCGCGACACCCTGGAGATCTTCGCCCCGCTGGCCCACCGGCTGGGCATGAACGCGATCAAGTGGGAGCTGGAGGACCTGTCCTTCGCCACCCTGCAGCCGAAGGTCTACGACGAGATCGTGAAGCTGGTGGCCGCCCGGGCACCGCTGCGGGAGGACTACCTGCGGGTGGTCACCGAGCAGGTGCGGGCCGACCTGGGTGAGGCGGGGATCAAGGCGACCGTGTACGGGCGTCCCAAGCACTACTACTCGATCTACCAGAAGATGGTGGTGCGCGGACGGGACTTCGCCGACATCTACGACCTGGTCGGCCTGCGGATCCTGGTGGACAGCCAGCGCGACTGCTACGCCGCGCTCGGCACGCTGCACGCCCGCTGGAACCCCCTGCCCGGGCGGTTCAAGGACTACATCGCGATGCCGAAGTTCAACCTGTACCAGTCGCTGCACACCACCGTGCTGGGGCCGGGCGGCAAGCCGGTGGAACTCCAGATCCGCACCCACGAGATGCACCGCCAGGCCGAGTACGGCGTGGCCGCCCACTGGAAGTACAAGGAGGGCAAGGTCGACGGGACCGAGCTCAACTGGGTGCAGCAGATCAACCAGTGGCAGCGCGAGACCGAGGACCCGGGCGAGTTCCTGGACACGCTGCGCTTCGAGATCGCGAACGACGAGGTGTTCGTGTTCACGCCGAAGGGCGACGTGATCAGCCTGCCCGCGGGGGGCACGCCGGTCGACTTCGCCTACGCCGTGCACACCGAGGTGGGGCACCGGACCATCGGCGCCCGGGTGAACGGACGGCTGGTGCCGCTGGAGTCCGCGCTGTCCAGCGGGGACGTGGTCGAGGTGCTGACCTCGAAGGCCGTCAACGCCGGGCCCAGCCGTGACTGGCTCGGCTTCGTCAAGAGCCCGCGGGCCCGCGGCAAGATCCGCCAGTACTTCATGCGCGAGCGGCGCGAGGAGTCGATCGAGAACGGCAAGGAGCTGCTCACCAAGCAGCTGCGCCGGGCCGGCCTCCCGCTGCAGCGACTGCTGACGCCCGAGCACATGACCGGCCTCACCGAGCACTTCCGGGTGGCGGACGTGAACGCGCTGTACGCGGCGATCGGCGAGGGCTCGATCAGCCCGCAGGCAGCGGTGCAGCGACTGATCGCCTCCGAGGGCGGCGCCGAGGAGGTGGCCGAGCTCGGCGGCGAGGACACCTCGGTGATCACCCGTCCGCGGCGCAGCCGGATGTCGTCGGGGAACGACGCGGGCGTGGTGGTGCAGGGCGACCCGAACGTGTGGGTGAAGCTGGCCCGCTGCTGCCGTCCGGTGCCCGGCGACGAGATCCTCGGCTTCGTCACCCGCGAGAACGGGGTCTCGGTGCACCGCGTGGACTGCACCAACGCCCAGGACCTGCGCCACCAGCCCGAGCGGCTGGTGGAGGTGGCCTGGGCGCCGACCGCGACCAGTTCGTTCCTGGTCGCCCTGCACGTGGAGGGCCTGGACCGCACCGGCATCCTGTCGGAGGTGACCCGGGTGCTGGGGGAGCACCACATCTCGATCCAGTCGGCCACCCTGAACACCGCCAAGGACCACACGTTCCGCTTCCGGCTGACCTTCGAGACCACCGACCCGACCCATCTGGAGCACCTGATCGGCGCCGTCCGCAAGGTCCCCGGCGTCTACGACGTCTTCCGCCTCAAGAACTGACCCTCGCTCTGCGCGCCGGATTCCCCGACGGACCGAATTGGGGACGGTTCCTAACTCGGTCCCGGACCGAAATAGGAACCGTCCCCAATTCGGTCCGGTGGGGGGGCGTCAGCGGTTGAAGTCCGCCAGCGTCGCCTTGGCCTGGTCGAGCCAGGTCTGGTAGGTGGCGATCGAGTCGTTCGCCTTGGCCGCCGCCGCGGCGTCGCCACGAGCGGTGGCCTTGGCCGCCTTGTCGGTGAGCTTCTCGATCTCGGCGGTGAGCATGCCGACGGTTTCCTCGGCACGGGCCCGGGCCTGCGGGTCCGTGCGGCGCCACTCGTCCTGCTCGGCGTTCTGGATCGCGGTCTGCAGCGCCTTGAGACGGGCGTCGACGGTGCGCATCTGGTCGCGCGGCACCCGGCCGTAGGCGTTGTACTTCTCCAGGAACGCGCTGTAGCCGGCCCGCGCCGCGGCCAGGTCGGTGACCGGCAGCAGGCTGGCCTCGGCCTCGTCCAGGAGGGCGAGCTTGGCGTCCAGGTTGGTCTTGAACTCCGCGTCCTGCTCGCTCAACACGGACGCGCGGGCGCCGAAGAAGCCGTCCTGGATGCCCCGGAACTCCGCCCACAGGGCGTCGTCCACCTCACGGGGCGCCGAGCCGGCCGCCTTCCAACGCGTCATCAGCTCGCGGAACGCGCCGGCCGTCGCACCCCACTCGGTGGACGTGGCCAGCTCGCGCGCCTCGGCGATGATCTGCTCCTTGGTCGCCTTCGCGGTCTCCCGCTTGGCCGCCTGCTCGGCGAACTGGGACTTGCGACGACGGGTGTAGGTGGTCCGGGCCGCCGAGAACCGGTGCCACAGGGCGTCGTCCGTGGCCCGGTCGATGCGGGGGAGCGCCTTCCACTCGTCCAGCAGCGCCCGGAAGCGGTTCACGCCACCGCGCCAGTCGTTGCCCAACGCGAGGGTCTCGGCCTCGGTGACCATCTGTTCCTTGGTCTCCCGGGTGGCCTCCAGCTGCTTGGACCGCTCGGCCTTGCGCACCTCGGTCTGCTCGGCCAGCAGTGGCGCCAGCGCGTCCAGCCGGTCCACCAGGGACGCGAGGTCGCCGACGGCGTTCGCCGAACTGACCGTGGTGCGCACCGTGTTGATGCTGTGCCGCGCCTCCTCCGGCGAGAGGGCTCCACCCTTGATCCTGGTCTCCAGCAGGCCCACCTCCACCTCGAGCGCCTCGAAGCGCCGGGTGTAGAAGGCGAGGGCTTCACTAGCCTCGACATCGGGAATCTGACCGACGACACGCTCGCCGTCGGCCGTGCGCACGTAGACCGTGCCGTCGGCGTCGACGCGACCGAAGTCAGCCGGACCTGTGGTGGAGTTCATGGGGATCATCTTGCCTGATCCCGCGCGGTTTGTGGCAACGGCCCCGATCCGCGATCTGGCATTAAGCTGTCGCGCGTGTTCCTGGCTTCCTTCGCAACCGGCCAGTGGCAGTCGAACTGCTACGTGGTCGCGGCCCCCGGCGCTTCCGAGTGCGTCGTCATCGACGCCGGTCAGGACGCTGCGCCCAGCGTCCGCCAGTTGCTGACCGAGAACCAGCTCAGGCCGAAGGGCGTCCTGGCCACCCACGGCCACTTCGACCACGTCGCCAGCGCCGCCGAGATCGCGGACGAGTACAACGTCCCGCTGTGGATCCACTCCGCCGACCGCGACCTGCTCAGCGATCCCGCGGCCGGGCTCGGCCCCGACGGCGCGGCCCTGGTCAAGCAGTTCCTGCGCACCCCGATGGCGGAGCCGGCGCGGGTCGAGGAGTTCGACGGTCTCCGCGAGCTCAACCTTGCCCGGATGGTCTTCAGCGTCACCCACGCCCCCGGCCACACGCAGGGATCGGTACTGCTCGGCCTCGACTACAACGGACGCAACACCGCGATCAACCGCATCGTGTTCAGCGGTGATGTCGTGTTCGCCGGCTCGATCGGACGCACCGACCTCCCCGGCGGCGACGCCAAGTCGATGGCGCGGACGCTGCGCGACGTCGTCCTCGCCCTGCCCGACACCGCCGCCCTGCTGCCCGGGCACGGCCCGCAGACCACGATGGCCCGCGAACGGCGCGAGAACCCGCACCTGGCCACCGCCTCGGCGAGGAACTGATGGCACGTCCCAAGGCACTGTCCGGCTTCCCGGAGTTCTCCCCGGCCGGACGGATCATCGAACAGCGCGTGCTGGCGAGCCTCGCCGACACCTTCGAGCTGCACGGCTTCGGCTCCATCGAGACCCGCGCGGTCGAGCCGATGGAGCAACTCACCCGCAAGGGCGAGATCGACAAGGAGGTGTTCGTCGTGCGGCGCCTGCACGCCGCCGCGGACGCCCCCGACGAGCTCGGCCTGCACTTCGACCTGACCGTGCCGTTCGCCCGGTACGTGCTCGAGCACGCCGGCGAGCTGCAGTTCCCGTTCCGTCGCTACCAGATCCAGAAGGCGTGGCGCGGGGAGCGTCCGCAGGAGGGCCGCTACCGCGAGTTCACCCAGGCCGACATCGACATCGTCGGAGCGGAGACCCTTGCTGCGCACCACGACGTCGAACTGCCGCTGGTCACCCTGGAGGCGCTGGAAAAGCTGCACGTCGACTTCGGGGTGCCGCCGGCCACGATGAGCGTCAACAACCGCCAGCTCAGCGAGGGCTTCTACCGCGGGCTCGGTGTCGAGGACCACCTGGCCGTGCTGCAGCGCGTCGACAAGCTCGACAAGATCGGCCCGGACGCGGTCGAGACCCTGCTCGTCGACGAGGTCGGGCTGAGCCGCGAGGCCGCCCGCACGTGCCTGGCGCTGGCCGGCATCCGCAGCGCGGACGCGTCCTTCGTCGACCGGGTGACCGCGCTCGGGGTCGAGCACCCGCTACTCACCGCCGGCCTCGAACTGCTGGCCGACGTGGTGTCGGCGGCCGCCGCCCTGGTGCCCGGACGACTGGTGGCCGACCTGAAGATCGCTCGCGGGCTCGACTACTACACCGGCACCGTCTACGAGACCACCATGGCCGGCTTCGAGTCGATGGGGTCGATCTCCTCGGGCGGACGCTACGACTCCCTCGCCTCGGACGGACGCACCACCTACCCCGGCGTCGGCCTCAGCATCGGCGTCAGCCGCATCCTGGTGCCGCTGGTCGGCAAGGGCGTGCTGACCGCGTCCCGGCCGGTGCCCACCTGCGTCCTGGTCGCGGTGGACGCCGAGGAGACCCGCTTCGAGGCGGTCGCGCTGGCCAGCCGGCTGCGGGCCCGCGGCATCCCGTGCGAGGTCGCGCCCAAGGCCGACAAGTTCGGCAAGCAGATCCGCTACGCCGACCGCCGCGGCATCCCGTTCGTGTGGTTCGGCACCGGCGAGGTCAAGGACATCCGCACCGGCGAGCAGGTGCCCGCCGACCCGGACGCCTGGCTGCCGCCGGCGGCCGACCTCCGTCCGGTCGTCGTAAGATCGCCTTCGGCCTGAAACCGGCCGACGAAAGGAAACCACTCGTGATTCGCACTCATTCGGCGGGCTCGCTACGTCCCGAGCACGTCGGCACCACGGTCACCCTGGCCGGCTGGGTCGCCAAGCGCCGTGACCTCGGCGGGGTCGCCTTCATCGACCTGCGGGACGCCAGCGGCATCGTCCAGGTGGTGGTGCGGGACGAGGTGCTCGCGACCTCCGGCGCGCACGCGTTGCGCAACGAGTACTGCATCGCGGTCACGGGCGTGGTCGAGGCCCGTCCGGAGGAGACCGTGAACCCGGCCCTGGCCACCGGCGAGGTGGAGGTGGCCATCCAGACCCTGGAGGTGCTCAACCCGTCCGCGCCGTTGCCGTTCCAGATCGACGAGCGGGTCAGCGTCGGCGAGGAGGCGCGCCTGAAGTACCGCTACCTCGACCTGCGCCGGCCGGCGCCCGGCGCGGCGATCCGGCTGCGCTCACGGATCAACCGGGCCGCGCGCGAGGTGCTCGCCAACCGTGACTTCGTCGAGGTCGAGACCCCGACCCTGACCCACTCCACCCCGGAGGGCGCCCGTGACTTCGTGGTGCCCGCCCGGCTCGCCCCGGGCAGCTGGTACGCGCTGCCGCAGAGCCCCCAGCTGTTCAAGCAGCTGTTGATGGTGGCCGGCATGGAGCGCTACTACCAGATCGCCCGCTGCTACCGGGACGAGGACTTCCGCGCCGACCGGCAGCCGGAGTTCACCCAGCTCGACATCGAGATGAGCTTCGTCGACCAGGACGACGTGATCGAGGTCGGCGAGGCAGTCATCGCGGCCATGTGGGCGCTGAAGGGCCACCAGATCAGCCTGCCGCTGCCCCGCATGACCTACGCGGACGCGATGGACCGCTACGGCTCCGACAAGCCCGACCTGCGTTTCGAGGTGCCGCTGACCGAGCTCACGGCCTACTTCGCCGACACCACCTTCCGCGTGTTCCAGGCCGACTACGTGGGTGCGGTCGTGATGCCGGGTGGGGCGTCCCAGCCGCGGCGCACCTTCGACGCCTGGCAGGAATGGGCCAAGCAGCGGGGCGCGAAGGGCCTGGCCTACGTCACGATCGCCGAGGACGGCGAGCTGGGCGGCCCGGTGGCCAAGAACCTCACCGACGCCGAGCGCGCCGGTCTCGCCGACCGCGTGGGTGCCCAGCCGGGCGACTGCATCTTCTTCGCGGCCGGCGGGCGCAAGTCCGCCCAGAGCCTGCTCGGTGCCGCCCGCAACGAGATCGCACGCCGCGTCGGCCTGATCGACGAGGACGCCTGGTCGTTCCTGTGGGTCGTGGACGCGCCGCTGTTCGAGCCGGCCAGCGAGGCTGTCGCCGCCGGTGACGTCGCTGTGGGGGAGGGCGCCTGGACGGCGGTCCACCACGCCTTCACCTCGCCGCGGCCGGAGTTCCTGGACTCCTTCGACACCGACCCCGGTTCGGCCCTGGCCTACGCCTACGACATGGTCTGCAACGGCAACGAGATCGGCGGCGGCTCCATCCGTATCCACCGTCGCGACGTGCAGGAGCGGGTCTTCAAGGTCATGGGGATCGGCGCCGAGCAGGCGCAGGAGCAGTTCGGCTTCTTCCTGGACGCCTTCGTCTACGGCACCCCGCCGCACGGCGGCATCGCCTTCGGCATGGACCGGATCGCCGCGCTGCTCGCCGGCACGGAGTCGATCCGCGACGTGATCGCCTTCCCCAAGACCGGTGGCGGCTACGACCCGTTGACCGGGGCCCCGGCGCCGATCACCGCCAGGCAGCGCAAGGAGGCCGGCGTGGACTTCGTCGGAAGACCGGCCGCCCCCGCCCCGTCCGCCTGATCGCCCCCGAAACGACGCACGCTGTGAGTGTGGCGGCGAGTACACCGCCACGCTCACAGCGTGTGGTCAGCGCAGGTCGTCACCGTTCGGCAGGTCTTCGGCGGCGAGCAGGCCGTAGAGCTTGCGGCGGGTGTCGGCGAGCAGCTTCGTCGCGGCCGTCAGCTGGCGGTCGTCGGCGTTGCGGTTGAGTTCCTTCAGGGCGCCGGCGAGCGAGGCGAACTCCTGCCACATGCCCTTGACCTGGTCGGCACCCCAGCCCGCGGCGGCCTCGTTGACCATCTCCCACGGGGGAGTCTCCACCTGCTCGGCGGCCTGCCGGCCGGCCTCGGTGAGGCGGAAGGCCTTCTGGCCGTCGTTGTCGAAGGCCTCGATCAGCCCCTGGTCCTCGAGCTGCGACAGTGCCGGGTAGACCGCACCGGGGCTCGGCTTCCACATGCCCTGCGTGCGCTCGGCCAGCTTCTGCATGATCTGGTACCCGTTCGCGGGCTCGTCGGCGAGCAGGGCCACGATGGCGTTGCGGACGTGTCCGCCGCGACGGCCGCGTCCACGGCCACCGGGCCCCATCGGGCCGCCGGCACCGAACGGGCCCCCCGGGCCGAACGGGCCGCCGGGGCCGAACGGAGCGCCCGGACCGAACCCGGCGCCCGGGCCGAAGCCCCCCGCTCCGGGCATGCCGTGGCCGTGCCAGCCACCGCGTCCGCCGCGTCGACGGCCGCGGCCGCCTTCCACCCAGGTCTCTTCATTTCCAAAGTCGTTCATGACTGTTCCTTTCGTATCGTCGGCATGTCGCCGATATATCGAAGATACGCTGGGAAGAAGACAAACGCAAGAGCACGGGCGTGGCGGGCGGTGTCCGCCGGGCGGTGTAGCGTCGCCGACGTGGACACCGACCTCTTCGGCAACCCGGTCCCGGGCACCGACGCACCGCCGCCACCCGGCGGTTCGCTGAGCACGGCCGGGCACGTCGACACCCCGCTCGCCGTGCGCATGCGGCCGCGCACCGTCGACGAGATCGTGGGGCAGGACCACCTGCTGGCGCCCGGGTCGCCGCTGCGCCGCCTCGCGGAGGGGCGCACCGCGATGTCGGTGTTCCTGTGGGGTCCGCCGGGGGTCGGCAAGACCACCATCGCCGCGGTCGTGTCGGCGTCCGGGCAGCGCCGGTTCGTCGAACTGTCCGCGGTGACCGCCGGGGTGAAGGAGGTGCGGGCGGCGCTGGCCGAGGCCCAGCACCAGCTCGCCCGCGGGGTGGGCACCGTGCTGTTCGTCGACGAGGTGCACCGCTTCTCCAAGGCCCAGCAGGACGTGCTGCTGCCGGCGGTGGAGAACCGGCTGGTGACACTGATCGCCGCCACCACCGAGAACCCGTCCTTCTCGGTGATCTCGCCGCTGCTCAGCCGCTCGCTGCTGCTCACCCTGAAGCCGCTCACCGACGCCGACATCGCCGCCCTGCTCGACCGCGCCCTCACCGAGGAGCGCGGCCTGGCCGGGGCCTACACCCTGGCCGACGACGCGCGTGCCGACCTGCTGCGCTTCGCCGGCGGGGACGCGCGCCGCGCCCTGACCTACCTCGAGGAGGCGGCGGCCGGCGCCGCCGCCCAGGGCGTCACCACGATCGACGGCAGCATCATCTCCGCCGCCGTCGACAAGGCCGCGGTGCGCTACGACCGGGACGGCGACCAGCACTACGACGTGATCAGCGCGTTCATCAAGAGCCTGCGCGGCTCCGACGTGCAGGCCGGCCTGCACTACCTGGCCCGCATGCTGGAGGCCGGGGAGGACCCGCGCTTCATCGCCCGCCGGCTGGTGATCCTGGCCAGCGAGGACATCGGCATGGCCGCGCCATCGGTGCTGCAGACGTGCGTGGCGGCCGCGCAGGCCGTCCAGCTGATCGGGCTGCCCGAGGCGCGGATCAACCTCGCCCAGGCGGTCATCGCCTGCGCGATGGCGCCCAAGTCGAACGCGGTGGTGACCGCCGTCGACGCCGCGATCGCCGACGTCCGGGCCGGGCGCATCGGCACCGTCCCGCCGCACCTGCGCGACGCCCACTACCCGGGGGCGAAGACCTACGGGCACGGCCAGTCCTACCTCTACGCCCACGACGCCGAGCACGGGGTCGCCGCCCAGCAGTACCTGCCGGACGAGCTCGTCGGCGCCACCTACTACGTGCCCACCGACCACGGGAACGAGGCCGCGATGCAGGAGCGGCTCCAGGTGCTGGTCGACCTGCTCGGACGCCAACAGCCGAAGAAGCCCCCGCGCCGTAATGAGTCCTGAGCCCGGGCGCAGACGTGACTCCTCCGCTGTGGCCGCCCGCCGGTCGACGATGCGTCCGAAGCCGTTGTGGCCTGACTCCAGAACCCGTCGCTGACGCGCCGGGATCTGTTCGTCGTCTAGTGTTTGTCCGTACGTCTATTCAGACAGCGAGGTAGCCCATGTCCGCCGGAGAGATCGCGGGCCTCATCGCAGCGGTGGCTGCGGTGGCGTTCGTCGTGTTCTGCGCCGTCCCGCTGTTGAAGCTCGGCCGGGTGCTGGAGGAGGTGCGCCTCGCCGTCCGCGACCTCGGTCACAACTCCGTGCCGATCCTGCAGGAGCTGAAGGGCACCGTCACCGCGACCAACTCTGAACTCGGCAAGCTCAGCGTGGTGACCGAGGACGTCGCCAAGGTGAGCGCCCACGCGACCGTGGTCAGCGAGAACGCCGCCCAGCTGTCGACCCTGTTCGCGTCCACCCTCGGCGGGCCGCTGATCAAGACCGCGGCGTTCACCTACGGCGTGCGCCAGGCGGTCACCGGAAAGCGGAAGCAGGGCAAGTGATGGGCAAACGCCTGTTCTGGTTCGCCGTCGGGGTGGGCCTGACCGCGCTCATCGTGGTCAAGGGCCGCGAGTACTACGAGCGCTTCACCCCCAAGGGTGTGGCCGACCAGATCGAGAAGAGCCGTACCGGCCTGGTCGACTGGGTGGGGGAGTTCCTCACCACCATGGGTGAGGCCATGGACACCAGGGAGGGTGAGCTGCGGGAGGCTCTCGGCCTGGACGAGTGAATCCCGCCCGTCCAGGAGGAACCGACCCGACCACCCGCTGTACCGGCGCCCTGCGCCGCGCCTGACAAGGACAAACCATCATGAAGACAGCTGACATCCGCCAGCGCTACCTCGACTACTTCGCGGCGCGGGGGCACCAGATCGTGCCGTCCGCGCCCCTGGTCTACAACGACCCGACCCTGCTGTTCGTCAACGCCGGCATGGTGCCGTTCAAGCCGTACTTCACCGGTGCGGAGGACGCACCGTTCGACCGCGCGGTGAGCGTGCAGAAGTGCGTCCGCACCCTCGACATCGAGGAGGTGGGCAAGACCACCCGCCACGGCACGTTCTTCCAGATGAACGGCAACTTCTCCTTCGGTGACTACTTCAAGGAAGGCGCCATCGACTTCGCCTGGGAGCTGGTCACCGGCAGCCAGGCCGACGGCTTCTACGGCTTCGACCCCGACAAGGTCTGGGTCACCGTCTACCTCGACGACGACGAGGCGGCCGCGCTGTGGCGCAAGGTCGGCGTGCCGGACGCGCGCATCCAGCGGCGGGGACTGAAGGACAACTACTGGCACATGGGCGTCCCCGGTCCCGGTGGCCCCTGCAGCGAGATCTACATCGACCGCGGCCCCGAGTTCGGCGCGGACGGTGGCCCGGTCGTGGACGAGGACCGGTTCCTGGAGATCTGGAACCTGGTGTTCCAGACCGAGGAGCTGTCCGCGGTGCGCGCGAAGGACGACTTCGACGTGGCGCGTCCGCTGCCGAGCAAGAACATCGACACCGGCATGGGGCTGGAGCGCACCGCGTACCTGCTGCAGGGCGTGGCCAACATGTACGAGATCGACGAGATCTTCCCGGTGATCGCCAAGGCGGCCGAGCTCGCCGGCAGGCCCTACGGCACGGACGCGCAGTCCGACGTCCGGCTGCGGGTGGTGGGCGACCACGTCCGCTCGGCCCTGATGCTGATGACCGACGGCGTCACCCCCGGCAACGAGGCGCGCGGCTACGTGCTGCGCCGGCTGCTGCGCCGCAGCATCCGCTCGATGCGGCTGCTCGGCGTCAACGACCCGGTGCTGCCCGAGCTGCTGCCGGTCAGCCGCGACCTGATGGCGGCGTCGTACTCCGACGTGCTCGACCAGTGGGCGCGGGTCAGCCAGGTCGCCTACGGCGAGGAGGAGGCGTTCCGCCGCACCCTGGCCGCGGGCACCCAGATCTTCGACCTGGCCGCCGGCCAGGCGCGCGAGGCGAGCAGCACCGAGATCTCGGGCGAGCGCGCGTTCGCGCTGCACGACACCTACGGCTTCCCGTTCGACCTGACCCTGGAGATGGCCTCCGAGCAGGGGCTGAGCGTCGACCAGGCCGGCTTCCGGCGGCTGATGCAGGAGCAGAAGGACCGTGCCCGCGCCGACGCGAGGGCGAAGAAGGGCGCGGCCGTCGCCACCGAGGCCTACCGGACGCTGCGCGCGGCGGGCGAGGTGCCGTTCCTGGGCTTCACCGACCTGACCTCGGACGCGCACGTGCGCGGAATCGTCGCGGACGGCCAGCTGGTCGACCGCGCGCAGCCCGGGGACGTGGTCGAGGTCGTGCTCGACCGGACGCCGTTCTACGCCGAGGCCGGCGGCCAGGACGCCGACAGCGGCCTGATCACCGGTGACGGCCTCAGCCTGGAGGTGCTGGACGTGCAGCGTCCGGTGCAGGGGCTGGTGGTCCACAAGGTGCGGGTCGACGACGGCGAGCTGGCCACCGGGTCGCGCGTGGTCGCGGCGGTGGACGCGCTCGCGCGGGCGGGCGCCTGCCAGGCACACACCGCCACCCACATAGTGAACGCGGCGCTGCGGCAGCTGCTCGGCGAGTCGACCCACCAGGCCGGCTCGTACAACAAGCCGGGCTACCTGCGCTTCGACTTCAACGCCTCCGCGGCGCTCAGCCACGGCCTGAAGGAGGAGCTGGAGGGCGTCGCGAACGAGGCGATCCGCGCCGACTACGAGGTCACCGCGACCGAGATGCCGCTCGCGCAGGCGAAGGCGCTCGGCGCGCAGGCGATGTTCGGCGAGAAGTACGGCGACGTCGTCCGCATGGTCGAGCTCGGCGGCCCGTGGTCGCGCGAGCTGTGCGGAGGCACCCACGTGGAGCGCACCGCCCAGATCGGGCTGCTGAGCCTGCTGGGCGAGTCGTCGGTGGGTTCGGGCCTGCGCCGGGTCGAGGCGTTCGTCTCGGCGGACGCGTTCGCGCACCTGGCGAAGGAGCGGGCGCTGGTCGCCGGCCTGGCCGACCTGCTGAAGGTGCAGCCCGACCAGCTGACCGACCGTGTCGCGCGGCTGGTGGCCCAGGTGAAGGCGGCCGAGAAGGAGATCGCCACCCTGCGCAGCCGCGAGTTGCTGGCCGACGTGCCCGCGCTGGTCGCCGGCGCCGAGCAGGTGGGGGGCTACGAACTCGTCGCGAGGCACCTGCCGGGCACCGGCGCGGACGATCTGCGCACGCTGGCGATGGAGGCCCGCGGGTCCTTCGGTGCGCGTCCGGGCGTGGTGGCGCTGGTCGGCGGGGACACCAAGCCGGTGCTGATCGTGGCCACGACCGAGGCGGCTCGCGCGCTCGGGGCGAAGGCGGGTGCCCTGGTGGGCGTCGGCGCCGCGTCCCTCGGCGGGCGCGGTGGCGGTCGCGACGACCTCGCCCAGGGCGGCGGTGCGGACGCGGACGCGGCCCCGAAGGCGCTCGCCGACATCCGCGCGGCGCTGGCGGGCTGAGCGTGCGGCGCGGCGTCCGCCTCGCCCTCGACTGGGGACGGGCACGGATCGGGGTGGCCGCGAGCGACCCCGACGGCATCCTGGCCCACCCGGTCGAGACCGTTCCCGCGGGCGACGCCGCGGTCGGTCGCGTCCAGCAACTGGTGGCCGAGTACGAGCCGCTCGAGGTCGTGCTCGGCCTGCCGCGCAACCTCGCCGGCGTCGAGGGGCCGGCGGCGGATGCGATGCGCGAGGTCGCCGGACACCTCGCGGCGGCGCTGCCCGGTGTGCCGATCCGGCTCGTCGATGAGAGACTGACCACCGTCACCGCGTCCCGGCAGCTCCAGGGGGCGGGACGCAACACCAGGCGCCAGCGCCGTGTCATCGACCAGGCGGCCGCCGTGGCACTCTTGGAGCAGGCCTTGCAGCACGAACGGACAACCGGCCGGGCACCGGGGGAGTTGGTCCCCACGCCCGACCCAGGAAGGACTCCAGCGGATGAGTAGCCGATTCCCCGGGGAGATCAGGGACCCCGAGACCGGGAAGCTCGACCTCAAGGAGGTCTGGTACAAGGTGCGCTCGGCGTTCGCCGTGCTGCTGTCGCTGGCGGTGTTCGTCGGCGGCGGCTGGTTCGTCTACAACAAGGCCCACGACTCCTGGATGGACTACCGCACCGCCGAGGACTACATCGGCGAGGGCGTCGCACCGGTCGAGGTGACGATCCCGTCCGGGTCGACCACCACCCAGATCGCGAACATCCTGCTCCAGGCCGACGTCGTGAAGACTGCCAAGGCGTTCACCCGCGAAGCGGCGTCCAACCCCGACTCGGCGGGCATCCAGGCCGGCCGCTACAACCTGCGCACCCAGCTGCCGGCCAAGACCGCCCTGGCGATGCTGCTGAACCCGAAGAACCAGATCCACAACCGGATGACCCTGCGCGACGGCCTGCGGATGAGCGAGGCCGTGACCGCGATGGCGAAGGCCACGAAGCTGCCGAAGAAGGACTTCCAGAAGTTGCTGAAGAACTGGAAGAAGCTCGGCCTGCCGACCTGGGCCAAGCGCGGGGCGGAAGGCTTCCTGTTCCCGGACACCTACGAACTCGCTGACAAGCCGACGGCCAAGTCGGTGCTGAAGTCGATCACCACCAACTTCACCAACGTCACCAACGACATCCAGTTCGTGGACGGCGCCAACGCGCTCGGCTACACGCCCTACCAGGTGCTGGTGATGGCGAGCATCATCCAGCGCGAGGCCGGTCCGAACCCCGACGACCTGCCGAAGATCGCCCGGGTGTTCTACAACCGACTCGACCCGAAGCTGTGGCCCGGTAACCAGCTGCAGTCGGACGCGACCGTCGCCTACGCCAACAACATCACCGGCCGCGTGTACACGACCGACGCCGAGCGCGCGCTGAAGTCGCCGTACAACACGTACTACATCAAGGGCCTGCCGGTCGGACCGATCACCTCGCCGTCGAAGAAGGCGATGGAGGCGGCGCTGCACCCGGCCGACGGCAACTGGACGTTCTTCACGGTCGTCAACCTCGACACCGGCGAGACGGCGTTCGCCGACAACATCAACGACCAGAACGCGAATGCGGCCAAGCTCCAGGCGTGGTGCCAGGAGTCGCAGGCCAACCGCGACAAGTGCAACGGGAAGTAGCCGGATGCTGCGCTACCTGACCGCTGGGGAGTCCCACGGCCGCGCCCTGGTGGCCACGATCGAGGGTATCCCGGCCCACGTCGCGCTGACCTCCACCGAGGTCTCGGACGCGCTGGCGCGCCGCCGGCTGGGCACCGGGCGGGGCGCCCGGATGAAGTTCGAGGCCGACGAGGTGACGATGCTGGCCGGCGTCCGCCACGGGGAGACCCTCGGGTCGCCGATCGCGATCATGGTCGGCAACTCGGAGTGGCCGAAGTGGGAGACGGTGATGGCGCCCGACCCGGTGCCCGCCGAGGAGCTGGAGGCGCAGGCCCGCAACGCGGCCCTGACCCGTCCGCGGCCCGGCCACGCCGACCTGTCCGGCATGCAGAAGTACGACTGGGACGAGGCCCGGCCGATCCTGGAACGCGCCTCCGCCCGGGAGACCGCCGCCCGGGTGGCGCTCGGCCAGGTCGCGAAGAACTTCCTCGAACAGGCCTTCGGCATCCGGGTGTTCAGCCACGTCGTGCGGATCGGCGCGGCCGAGAGCACCGCGACGCTGCTGCCGGCGCCCGAGGACCTGCCCGCGATCGACGCCTCGCCCGTCCGCTGCTTCGACGCCACGGCCGCGGAGGCGATGCTGACCGAGATCGACGCGGCGAAGTCCGAGGGCGACACCCTCGGCGGCGTGGTCGAGGTGCTGGCCTACGCCCTGCCGCCCGGGCTCGGTTCGCACAGCCAGGGCGATCGCCGCCTGGACGCGCGCCTGGCCGGCGCGCTGATGGGCATCCAGGCGATCAAGGGCGTCGAGGTCGGCGACGGGTTCGCCCTCGCCGCCACCCGCGGCAGCCTCGCCCACGACGAGATGCTGCCCGGCGACGGCGGCGTCCACCGCCTCTCCAACCGCTCCGGCGGCACCGAGGGCGGCATGAGCAACGGCGAGGTGCTGCGCGTCCGGGCCGCGATGAAGCCGATCGCGACCGTCCCGCGGGCCCTGCGCACCGTGGACGTCACCACCGGCGAGGCCGCTCAGGCCCACCACCAGCGCTCGGACGTCTGCGCGGTGCCGGCCGCCGGCGTGGTCGCCGAGGCGATGGTCGCCCTCGTCCTCGCCGAGCTGGCACTGGAGAAGTTCGGCGGCGACTCGCTGGCCGAGACCCGGCGCAACCATGCCGGCTACCTGGCCCGGCTGGCCGAGCGGAACCTGGGTTGAGCCGTCCCGACCTCGTGCTGGTCGGCATCCCCGGCTCCGGGAAGTCCACCGTCGCCGCCCTGCTGGCCGCGCAGCGCCACCTGCCGCTGGTCGACGTCGACGACATGGTCGAGGACGCCCTCGGCGCCCCCGCCGAGGAGGTCTTCGCCACCGGCGAGGCCCACTACCGCGAGGTCGAGGAGGGGGTCAGCCTGGCTGCCCTGCAGCTGCCCGGCGTGGTCGCCCTGGGCAGCGGGGCGGTCGATTCCCGGGCGGTCCGGGAGGCACTCGCCGGCATCGACGTGGTGTGGCTGCGCACCTCGGTGACGGTCGCGACGAGGCGCTTGGGCATGAACAGCCTCGGAATGGCTGCACTGGTCGCCATCCGGGATCGGATGGATCGTATGCTCGCCGAACGGGCACCCTGTTACGCGGCGGTGGCCACCTTCGTGGTGGACACCGACCGGCTGACCGCCGAGCAGGTGGCTGCCGACATCTCCGGACGAGGAGCGGGACGATGACCTGGGTGCCGATCGACGTGGCGACCGAACAGCCCTACCAGGTGCTGATCGGGGCGGGCGTCTCGAGCCTGCTGCCGCAGTTCCTCGACGGGGTCGAACGCGTCGCCGTGATCCACCCGCCGGGCCTGGCGTCCCTGCTGCCCGCGATCACCACCGGCCTCGACCAGCAGGTGACCGCGATCCGCGTGCCCGAGGCCGAGGCGGGCAAGACCGCCGAGGTGCTGGAAGGCTGCTGGGAGGCCCTCGCCGGCGCCGGCTTCACCCGCTCGGACGCGATCCTCGGCCTGGGCGGGGGAGCGACCACCGATCTCGCCGGGTTCGTCGCCGCCACCTGGCTGCGCGGCGTCCGGTACGTCGCCCTGCCCACCTCGCTGCTGGCGATGGTGGACGCGGCCGTCGGCGGCAAGACCGGCATCAACCTGTCGGCCGGCAAGAACCTGGTCGGCGCGTTCCACGAGCCGTTCACCGTGCTCGGCGACCTCGACTTCCTGGCGACCCTGCCGCCGAGCGAGCTGCGCTCTGGCATGGCGGAGGTGCTGAAGTGCGGCTTCATCGCCGACCCCAGCATCCTCGACGACTTCCAGGCCGACCCGGTGCAGGCGCTCGAGCCGACCAGCGAGCTGCAGGCGACCCTGATCCGGCGGGCGGTCGCGGTGAAGGCCGCCGTGGTCGCGGCCGACCTGCGCGAGCGCACGTCCGCGGGCTCCGACATCGGCCGGGAGGCGCTGAACTACGGTCACACGCTCGGCCACGCGATCGAGCGGCAGGAGCACTTCTCGTGGCGCCACGGCCAGGCGGTGTCGGTCGGCATGGTGTTCGCGGCCGAGGTGGCCCGCCGGCTCGGCCTGGTGGACGACGACCTGGTGGCCCGGCACCGTCGGGTGCTCGAACTGGCCGGCCTGCCGATCCGCTACCCGGAGGGCACCTGGCTCACCCTGCGCGACACGATGAGCCTGGACAAGAAGTCGCGCGGCTCGAGCCTGCGGTTCGTGCTGCTGAACGGCCTGGCCGCGCCGACGATCGTGGCCGACCCGCCCGAAGGTGTGCTCGCCGACGCGTTCCTCGGGCTGAACGCGCTCTGATGTACATCCCGGCCCACTTCGCGATGACGCCGGACCAGATCGGGGTGGTGCTGGCGTCCGGGGCGGCCGGCGACCTGGTCACGCACACTGCGGACGGGTTGGTGGCCACCTTCGTCCCGATGCTCTTCGACGGCGACGGCGGCCCGCTCGGCAGCCTGGTCGGCCACCTGTCGCTGGTCAACGACCAGTGGCGGCCCGCAGCCGAGGGCCCGACGCCGGCACTGTTCATCCTCCACGGGCCCGGTGACTACGTGCAGGCCGAGTGGCTGAGCACCCCCGGCTCGCCGAACGTGCCCACCTGGAACTACGTCACCGTGCACGCCTGGGGCGACCTCGTGGCCCACCGCGACCCCGCCTGGGTGCGGGACGCCGTCCGTCGGCTCAGCGCCGCGCACGGCGACGCGTCCATCGACGACCTGCCCGCCGGCGAGGTCGACACCCTGCTGCGGGCCATCGTCGGCGTCGAACTGCGCATCACCAGGCTGGACGGCAAGGCCAAGATGAGCCAGAACAAGCGGCCCCAGGTCGTCGGCCAGGTCATCGACGGCCTCCGCACCGCCGGGGGAGACGACACCGCCGACTGGATGGCCGAGCACTCCCTTCCCCGCGCCCAGGCGAAGGCCGACCTCCTCGCCGGCCTGCGCGCGTCCCGCACCCCCGATTCGTGACCCCCACCCCCGACTTGTCAGAATCTGGGAACGCTATGGCGACCCCAGATTCTGACAAGTCGGAGGGGGCCGCTAGACTGAGCGGTCGCGAACGACGTGAGACGAACAAAGGTGGGCGGCAGTGGGCACGGCATCAACCAATGACCTGAAGAACGGCATGGTCCTCGACATCGACGGACAACTCTGGACCGTGATCTGGTTCCAGCACCACAAGCCGGGCAAGGGCAACACCGTCGTGCGCAGCAAGCTCAAGCACGTGCTGTCCGGCAAGGTCGTCGACCGCACCTTCAACTCCGACACCAAGGTGGAGACCGCCAGCGTCGACCGTCGCGAGATGCAGTATCTGTACCACGACGGCGAGAACTACGTCTTCATGGACAACGACACCTACGACCAGCTCAACCTGAGCGAGGACGTGGTCGGGGACGCCAAGAACTACCTGCTCGAGAACGGCGTGGCCACCGTCGCGCTGCACGAGGGCAACCCGCTGTTCATCGACATGCCGACCTCGGTCGAGCTGGAGATCACCTACACCGAGCCGGGCCTCCAGGGCGACCGCTCGACCGGCGGCACCAAGCCCGCCACCGTCGAGACCGGCCTGCAGATCCAGGTGCCGCTGTTCATCACCACCGGTGAGCGCGTGAAGGTGGACACCCGCGACGGCAGCTACCTCGGCCGGGTCTGAGTGACCCCGACCGACTCCGTCCGGCGGGCACCGTCCCGCACCAAGGCCCGCAAGCGGGCGCTCGACATCCTGTTCGAGGCCGACCTGCGTGAGGTGCCGGCGCTGGAGGTGCTGGCCGCCCACACCGCGGAGGCCGACCCGGCGGTCCGTCCGTTCACGGCCGAACTGGTCGAGGGCGTGATCGCCCACCGCGACGAGCTGGACGCCCTCGTCGGCGCCCACCTGCCGTCCGGCTGGACGCTGGACCGGATGCCGCGGGTCGACCGCAACCTCGCCCGGCTCGCCGCCTACGAGGCACTGCACACCACCACGGACGCGGCCGTCGCGATCGCCGAGTGCCTGCTGCTCGCGACCGAGCTGTCCACCGACGACTCCCCGGCACTGCTCAACGGCGTGCTGGGTGCGGTCGTCCGCGACGCCGACCCGGCGCGTTCGTGAACTCGGGCGGCCCCCGAAGGGTCGCCCGCGCTTTGCTAAGGTCAACCCGGCCCGCGACCAGATCGCACCCGCGAGTGAAGGACGTCCATGCACAGCAGCCTCTTCTCCGCCCAACAGGTCCCCGCACTCCTCGTGCTGGAGGACGGTCGGTCATTTCGAGGCATTTCCTTCGGCGCACAGGGCGAGACCTTCGGTGAGGCGGTCTTCTCCACCGGCATGTCCGGCTACCAGGAGACCCTGACCGACCCCAGCTACCACCGCCAGGTCGTGGTCGCCACCGCGCCGCACATCGGCAACACCGGCTGGAACGACGAGGACGACGAGTCCGGCCAGATCTGGGTGGCCGGCTACGTGGTGCGCGACCTGTCCCGCGTCCGCTCGAACTGGCGCTCCAACCGTTCGCTGGACGCCGAGCTGCGCGCGCAGGGCGTGGTGGGAATCGCCGAGGTCGACACCCGCGCGCTCACCCGTCACCTGCGGGAGCGCGGCGCGATGCGGGTGGGCATCTCCACCACCGAACTCGACCCCGCCAAGCTGCTCGAAAGGGTGCTGCAGGCGCCGCCGATGGCCGGGGCGAACCTGGTCGCGGACGTGACCGTGCTCCAGCCGGAGGTCACCGAGGCGATGGGGGAGAAGCGGTTCACCGTGGCCGCGATCGACCTCGGCATCAAGGACATGACGCCGACCCGGATGTCCGAGCGGGGCATCGAGGTGCACCTCCTGCCGGCCGGCGCAGGCATCGAGCAGGTGCGCGCGCTCGGCCCCGACGGCGTGTTCTTCTCCAACGGCCCCGGCGACCCGGCGGCCGCCGACGAGGCGGTGGCGCTGCTGACGCAGGTGCTGGACGCCGGCCTGCCCTACTTCGGGATCTGCTTCGGCAACCAGATCTTCGGCCGCGCCCTCGGCTTCGGCACCTACAAGCTGAAGTACGGCCACCGCGGCATCAACCAGCCGGTGATGGACCTGACCACCCGCAAGGTGGAGATCACCGCCCAGAACCACGGCTTCGCGGTCGACGCCCCGCTCGACCGTGCCACCCCCACCCGTTGGGGGGAGGCGAGGGTGTCCCACGTCTGCCTCAACGACGACGTGGTCGAGGGTCTCGAACTGCGCTCCGCGGACGGCGCCCTGCTCGGCTTCTCCGTGCAGTACCACCCGGAGGCCGCGGCCGGCCCGCACGACGCCGCCTACCTGTTCGACCGCTTCGTCGACATGATGGCCGTCCGAGCCGCCAGCACCACCGCGGAGGAGAACGCCTGATGCCACGCCGCAACGACATCCAGTCCATCCTGGTCATCGGGTCCGGCCCGATCGTGATCGGCCAGGCCTGCGAGTTCGACTACTCCGGCACCCAGGCCTGCCGCGTGCTGCGCGAGGAGGGTTTCCGGGTGATCCTGGTGAACTCCAACCCGGCCACGATCATGACCGACCCCGAGTTCGCCGACGCGACCTACATCGAGCCGATCCAGCCCGACTACCTCGAGCAGGTGATCGCCGCCGAGCGTCCGGACGCCCTGCTGGCCACCCTCGGCGGCCAGACCGCCCTCAACGCGGCGGTCGCCCTGCACGACTCCGGCGTCCTCGCAAAGTACGGCGTGGAGCTGATCGGCGCCTCGGTCGAGGCGATCCAGAAGGGCGAGGACCGGGAGAAGTTCAAGGAGATCGTCGCCGCGCTGGACGTCCCTGGCGTGAAGCCCGAGGTCGCCCGCTCGGCGATCTGCCACACCATGGACGAGGTGCTGGCCGCGGCCGGCCACCTCGGCTACCCGGTGGTGGTGCGCCCCTCGTTCACGATGGGCGGCGTCGGCTCCGGCTTCGCCCACGACGAGGCCGAACTGCACCGGATCGCCGGCAGCGGCCTCACCGCCAGCCCCACCACCGAGGTGCTGATCGAGGAGTCGATCCTGGGCTGGAAGGAGTACGAGCTCGAGGTCATGCGCGACAAGGCGGACAACGTCGTGATCGTGTGCTCGATCGAGAACTTCGACCCGATGGGCGTGCACACCGGCGACTCCATCACGGTCGCCCCCGCGATGACCCTCACCGACCGCGAGTACCAGGCGATGCGCGACGTCGGCATCGCGGTGATCCGGGCGGTCGGCGTCGACACCGGCGGCTGCAACATCCAGTTCGCGATCAACCCCGACAACGGCCGGATGATCGTCATCGAGATGAACCCGCGGGTCTCGCGCTCCTCGGCGCTGGCGTCCAAGGCCACCGGCTTCCCGATCGCGAAGATCGCCGCCAAGGTGGCCGTCGGCTACACCCTCGACGAGATCCCCAACGACATCACCGCCGAGACCCCGGCCTCGTTCGAGCCGACGCTCGACTACGTGGTGGTGAAGGCGCCCCGGTTCGCCTTCGAGAAGTTCCCGACCGCCGACTCCACCCTCACCACCCACATGAAGAGCGTCGGTGAGGCGATGGCGATCGGCCGCAACTTCACCGAGGCGCTGGGCAAGGCCTTGCGGTCGCTGGAGGACAGCAAGGCGGGCTTCGACTTCACCTCCCCGATCGCCGAGTCGCTGGACGAGCTGCTGGTGGCGATGAAGCGTCCGCACGACGGACGCCTGAACGTGGTGATGAAGGCCTACCGGCTCGGCGCCACGCCCGCCGAGGTGTACGAGGCCACGAAGATCGACCCGTGGTTCCTCGACCAGCTGCAGCTGGTCTTCGAGGTGGCCGAGCAGGTGCGCAACGCCCCCGAGCTGACCGCCGACCTGCTGCGCCTGGCCAAGCGCCACGGCCTGGCCGACACCCAGATCGCGAAGCTGCGCAACCTGTCGACCGACGTGGTCCGCGGCGTGCGGTGGGCGCTCGGCGTCCGGCCGGTCTACAAGACGGTCGACACCTGCGCGGCAGAGTTCGCCGCCCACACCCCGTACCACTACTCGTCCTACGACGAGGAGACGGAGGTGGAGCCGCGGACGAGGCCGGCGGTGCTGATCCTGGGCAGCGGCCCGAACCGCATCGGCCAGGGCATCGAGTTCGACTACTCGTGCGTGCACGCCGCGATGGCGCTGCGCGGGGCCGGCTACGAGGCCGTGATGGTCAACTGCAACCCCGAGACCGTCTCCACCGACTACGACACCTCCGACCGGCTGTACTTCGAGCCGCTGACCCTGGAGGACGTCCTCGAGGTCTACCACGCCGAGTCCCTCGCCGGACCGGTCGCGGGCGTCATCGTGCAGCTCGGCGGCCAGACGCCGCTGAAGCTCGCCCAGGGGCTGAAGGACGCCGGTGTCCCGATCGTCGGCACCCCGCCGGAGGCGATCGAGCTGGCCGAGGAGCGCGGCGCCTTCGGCAACGTGCTCACCGAGGCCGGGCTGCCCGCGCCGCAGTACGGCATGGCCGAGTCGTCGGCCGAGGCGCTGGTGATCGCGCACGAGATCGGCTACCCGGTGCTGGTCCGTCCGTCCTACGTGCTGGGCGGGCGCGGCATGGAGATCGTCTACGACGACGCCTCGCTGGCCGGCTACATCGAACGGGCCACCGACATCACCCCGGCCCACCCGGTGCTGGTCGACCGGTTCCTCGACGACGCCATCGAGATCGACGTGGACGCCCTGTTCGACGGCACCGAGCTGTACCTCGGCGGTGTCATGGAGCACATCGAGGAGGCCGGCATCCACTCCGGCGACTCGGCCTGCTCGCTGCCGCCGATCACGCTCGGCAACGAGGTGGTCGAGCAGATCCGCACCTCCACCGAGGCGATCGCCCGCGGCGTCGGCGTCCGCGGCCTGCTGAACATCCAGTTCGCGCTGCTCGGCGACGTGCTGTACGTGCTCGAGGCCAATCCGCGGGCGTCCCGCACCGTCCCGTTCGTGTCCAAGGCCACCGACACCCCGCTGGCCAAGGCGGCGACCCGGATCTCGCTCGGCGCGACCATCGCCGAGCTGCGGGCCGAGGGCATGCTCCGCAAGGACGGCCTGGACGGCACCACCACGCTCGACGCGGCGCCGATCGCGGTCAAGGAGGCGGTGATGCCGTTCAACCGGTTCCGGACCGCCGACGGCTCCTGGGTGGACACCCTGCTCGGGCCGGAGATGAAGTCGACCGGCGAGGTGATGGGGCTGGACGTGACGTTCGGCACCGCGTTCGCCAAGAGCCAGGCGGCATCGTTCGGGGCCGTGCCGACCGGCGGCACGGTGTTCGTCTCGGTCGCGAACCGGGACAAGCGGCACGCGATCTTCCCGGTGAAGCGGCTGGCGGACCTCGGCTTCACGGTCGTGGCCACCGAGGGCACCGCGCAGGTGCTGCGGCGCCAGGACGTGGACGTGACGGTGATCCGCAAGGCGTCGCAGGGGCCGGGGCCGAACGGGGAGAAGACCGTGGTGCAGGCGATCCTGGACGGCGAGATCGACCTGATCTTCAACACCCCGCAGGGCGCCTCCAAGCACGGCAACCCGCGTCGCGACGGCTGGGAGATCCGTTCGGCGGCGATCCTGGCCGACGTGCCGTGCGTGACCACCGTGCAGGGCCTGTCGGCCTGTGTCCAGGGCATCGAGGCGCTGCGCCGCGGCACCGTCGGCGTCCGCTCGCTCCAGGCGTGGAGCGCGGACGTCCGCGCCGAGCTGGCCGCGCTCGCCTGATGGGCCTGCCCGCCGGCCTGCTGAGCGCCGGCTACGCCGCGGTGGTGAGGCCGGTGCTGTTCGCCAGCTACGGCGGCGACCCCGAGGCGATCCACGAGCGGCTGATCGAGCTGCTCGCCGGGCCCGGCTCGGCGGCGCCATTGCGCGCCCTCACCGGGCTGCTGGCCGGCAGCGAGGGCCGTCCGGTGACCGTGGCGGGCATCGACTTCCCGTCCCGGGTGGGCCTGGCCGCCGGGCTGGACAAGGACGCGTCCGCGGTGCTGGCGTGGCGGGGCCTCGGGTTCGGTTTCGCCGAGCTGGGCACCGTGACCGGGAAGGCGCAGCCGGGCAACCCCCGTCCGCGGGTGTTCCGGCTGCGGGACTCGAAGGCGCTGGTCAACCGGATGGGCTTCAACAACCCCGGCGCGGCCGCGGTGGCGGCGACCCTGGCCGAGCGCAACGTCTACCGCGGCAACGGGGTGGCGGGACTGCCGGTGGGCATCTCGATCGGCAAGACCAAGCTCGTCGACCTGGCCGACGCCGTCGAGGACTACCTGGTCTCGCTGCGCCTGCTCGCCCCGCACGCCGACTACGTGGCCGTGAACGTCTCCAGCCCCAACACCCCCGGCCTGCGCAGCCTCCAGGACGCGGGCGCGCTCGCCGAGCTGGTCGGCGCGCTGGTGACCGACGCCAGCACCGCGGCAACGGTCCCCGAGGAGCCGCGAGGAACGAGCGGCGTCACAAAGGGCCTCCCCCCGCTGCCGGTGTTCGTCAAGGTGGCCCCGGACCTGACCTGGGCGCAGCTGGACGAGGTGCTCGCCACCTGCGTCGACCGCGGCGCGTCCGGCCTGATCGCGACCAACACCACGCTGGCCCGCACGGGCATCGCCGACGCCGACACCGGCAGCGCCAGTGAGGCCGGCGGCCTGTCCGGGGCGCCGCTGACGGTGCGTGCGCGTGAGGTCGTCGGCTACGTCGCGTCCCACACCGACCTGCCCGTGATGGGCGTCGGCGGGGTGATGACGCCGGCCGACGCGATGGCGCTGTTCGACGCCGGCGCCGACCTCGTCCAGCTTTACACTGGCTTCATCTACGGCGGGCCGGGCCTCCCGGCAGCCATCAACGCCCTCGACGTCGAAAGGCAGCGATCGTGACCACCTACTGGCGCCGGCTCCGTGAGGTGGTCGCAGAGCGCGGGCCCCTGTGCGTGGGCATCGACCCGCACCCGTCCCAGCTGAAGGCCTGGGGGCTCGAGGTCAGCGCGACCGGCGCCGAACGCTGCGCGCGGACGCTGGTCGAGGCCCTCGGTGACCAGGTGGCGGCGTTCAAGCCGCAGTCGGCCTTCTTCGAGGCGTACGGCTCGGCCGGCATCGCCGCCCTGGAGCGCGTCCTGGCCGACATTGCCGGCACCGGCGCGATGAGCATCCTGGACGTCAAGCGCGGCGACATCGGCTCCACCATGGAGGCCTACGCCGACGCCTACCTCGCCGACGGCTCGCCGCTGGCCGCGGACGCGATCACCCTGTCGCCCTACCTCGGCTTCGGCTCGCTCGCCCCCGCCTTCGAGCGCGCGCACCGCTACGAGCGCGGCGTCTACGTGCTGGCCCGCACCTCCAACCCCGAGGGCGGCCAGGTCCAGCTCGCGCTGACGCAGGACGCGTCGGTCGTCCAGTCGATCATCGACGCGGCCACCGAGGTGAACCACGCGTCCCGCCAGAAGGCGATCGGACTGGTCGTCGGCGGCACGCACGCCAGCCTCGGCTGCGACCTGTCCGACTTCAACGGATCGATCCTGGTGCCCGGCATCGGCTTCCAGGGCGGACGCATGGAGGACCTGCCCGAACTGTTCGGCGACGCCGTCGACCAGGTGCTCGCCGTGGTCGGTCGCGGGGTCATCTCCGCCGGTCCGGACGCGGCCGCGCTGCGGGGCAAGGTGGCCGAACTCCTCAGCCGCGCGGCCGACTGAAACTTCGTACAACCCTGCTTGTGCCGAAGATTTGCGTTCGCGTGACGGCGGACACCGGCGCCCGCTAGGTTGAAGCTGCTAGGCCAGTCATCCCGATTTCCCAGACGAAGGCACACCAGTGACCATCCCGCAGCTCACCACGGAGCAACTGGAAGCCGCGCGCGCCGCGGCCACCGAAGCGCGGCGCCGTCGCGCTGATCTCAAGTCCAAGGTTCGTACCGGCACCCTCACTCTCAGCCAGGCCCTCGACGTGGCCGCCGACGACGACGTGCTCGCGCACGTCAAGGTCGTCGACCTGCTGAAGGCGCTGCCGCGCGTGGGCGAGAAGCGGGCCTCTGTGGTGATGACCCGCCTGGACATCGCGCCGAACCGGCGCATCCGCGGGCTCGGCCGGCACCAGGTGGCCGGCCTGAAGGCCGAGTTCAGTGACAGGTGACGTCACCGTCATCTCCGGTCCTACCGCGGTGGGCAAAGGCACGGTGGTGCGAGCCCTCCGCACGCTTCATCCCGAACTCTGGGTGTCGGTCTCGGCGACCACCCGTGCGCCCCGCCCCGGTGAGGTGCACGGCGAGCACTACCTGTTCGTCAGCGACGCCGAGTTCGACGAACTGATCGCCGGCGACGGCCTGCTGGAGTGGGCGCTGGTGCACGGCACCGACCGCTACGGCACGCCGGCCGCGCCGGTGAGGGCCGCGGTCGCGGCCGGACGCCGCTGCATCCTCGAGATCGAGTTGCAGGGCGCCCGGCAGGTGCGACGGCTGATCCCGGACGCCCGGCTGGTGTTCATCGCCCCGCCGAACTTCGAGACCCTGCACGAGCGCCTCGCCGGCCGCGGCACCGAGACGGCCGAGCAGATGGCCCGCCGGCTGCGCACCGCGGAGGGCGAACTGGCCGCCGCCAGCGAGTTCGACAACGTGGTGGTGAACGACGATTTGGGCACCGCGGTGGAGCAGTTGGTAGAGTTGCTGGGTCTGTGACGGCAGTGCGGTCTCCACGCGCGCCGCGAATCCAGGATCAGGAAGCCGAATTTGAGCACTCACATTCCCGAGGGGATCACCAACCCGCCGATCGACGACCTGCTCACCCGGGTCGACTCCAAGTACCGGCTGGTGCTGTTCGCTGCGAAGCGGGCACGGCAGATCAACGCCTACTACTCCCAGCTCGGCGAGGGCCTGCTCGAGAACGTCGGCCCGCTGGTCGACATCGCGATCCAGGAGAAGCCGCTGTCGATCGCGCTGCGCGAGGTCAACGCCGGCGTGCTGGAGTGCACCCCGATCGATCCCGAGGCCGAGGCCGCGGCGCGCGCCGAGGCGACGGGCGATCCGGACTTCTCCCTCGACCCGTTCGGCGCCGACGACCTGAGCTGAGCTCCCCGCCGTGAGCCGGATCGTTCTCGGCGTGTCCGGAGGGATCGCCGCGTACAAGGCGTGCGTGCTGCTCCGCCGCCTCACCGAGGCGGGCCACGAGGTGCAGGTGGTGCCGACTGCGAACGCGCTGTCGTTCGTCGGCGAGACCACCTGGGCCGCGCTGTCCGGCCGTCCGGTGGCCACGTCGGTGCTCGCCGACGCCCACGAGGTCAACCACGTCCGGCTGGGGCGTGAGGCCGACCTGGTGCTGGTGGCTCCGGCTACTGCCGACCTGCTGGCACGCGCCGCGTCCGGACGGGCCGACGACCTGCTCACCAATGTGCTGCTGACCGCCACCTGCCCGGTGGTGATGGCCCCGGCCATGCACACCGAGATGTGGCTGCACGCCGCCACCAGGGCCAACGTGGCCACGCTGCGCTCGCGTGGCGTGGTCGTGCTGCGGCCGGCCGAGGGACGCCTCACCGGCGCCGACTCCGGGCCCGGCCGGCTGCCCGAACCCGAGGACATCGAGGCGTCCGCGCTGGCCGCGCTCGCCGACGCCGCCGCGGCGTCCGCGATGGCCGCCCAGGACCTCTCCGGCCGAAAGGTCGTGATCAGCGCCGGCGGCACCCGTGAGCACCTCGACCCGGTGCGGTTCGTCGGCAACTCCTCCTCGGGCCGCATGGGCGTCGCCCTGGCCCGCGCCGCCGTCCAGCGGGGCGCGGAGGTCACGCTGGTCGCGGCGAACCTGGCGATCGAGACCCCGGCCGGGGTGGACGTGGTCACCGTCGAGTCGACCGCCGACCTCGCGTCCGCCATGGACGCGGCCGCCGCCGACGCCGACCTGGTCGTGATGGCCGCCGCCCCCGCCGACTTCACGCCGGTGGAGTCCAGCGCGACCAAGCTCAAGAAGTCGGGGGACGCCGGGCTGACCGTCGCCTTCACCCAGACCACGGACGTGCTGGCCGGGCTGGCCGCGCGGCGTCCGTCCGGCCAGGTCGTGGTGGGGTTCGCCGCCGAGACCGCCGCCGACGAGGCCGAACTGGTCACCCTCGGCACGTCGAAGCTGGCGCGCAAGGGCTGCCAGCTGCTGGTCCTGAACAACGTCTCCGGGGGTGCCGTGTTCGGTTCCCCCGACAACCAGGTGGTGCTGCTGGGCGCGTCCGGAGTGATCGGGCATGCGGCGGGCAGCAAGACGTCGGTGGCGCACGCCATCCTCGACGCCGCCGACACCGTCCGCGAAAGGAACGCCGAGTGAGCCGGCTCTTCACCTCCGAATCCGTCACCGAGGGCCACCCCGACAAGGTGGCCGATTCGATCTCCGACGTCGTTCTGGACGAATTGCTGCGCCAGGACCCGACGTCGCGGGTGGCCGTGGAGACTCTGGTCACGACCGGCACGGTGGTGGTCGCCGGTGAGGTCACCACCAACGCCTACGCCGAGGTCGACCAGCTGGCCCGCAAGCGGATCGTCGAGATCGGCTATGACTCCTCCGACAAGAGCTTCGACGGCAACTCCTGCGGCGTGCTGGTCTCGCTCGGGGTGCAGTCGCCCGACATCGCGCAGGGTGTGAACCACGCCGAGGAGGAGCGGGACGAGGGCTCGGTGGACGCGCTCGACGCGCAGGGCGCCGGCGACCAGGGCCTGATGTTCGGCTACGCCTGCTCCGACACCCCCACGCTGATGCCGCTGCCGATCGACATCGCGCACCGGCTGGCCGAGCGGCTCGCCGAGGTGCGCAAGAGCGGCGAGGTCGACTTCCTGCTGCCCGACGGCAAGACCCAGGTGACCATCGAGTACAACGGCGACCGGCCGGTGCGGGTGGACACCGTGGTGGTCTCCAGCCAGCACCGCGAGTCGGCCGGGCACGACCTGATCAGCGCCGAGATCCGCGCACGGGTGATCGAGCCGGTCTTGGCGCGGTACGCGATCGCCACCGACGGGCTGAAGGTGCACGTGAACCCGACCGGCAAGTTCGTGGTCGGCGGCCCGATGGGCGACGCCGGCGTGACCGGCCGCAAGATCATCGTCGACAGCTACGGCGGTATGGCCCGCCACGGCGGCGGCGCGTTCTCGGGCAAGGACCCGTCGAAGGTCGACCGCTCGGCCGCCTACGCGATGCGCTGGGTGGCGAAGAACGTGGTCGCGGCGGGGCTCGCGGAGCGCTGCGAAGTGCAGGTGGCGTACGCGATCGGACGCGCGCACCCGGTCGGCTTCTACACCGAGTGCTTCGGCACCGAGACCGTGCCGGTCGAGCAGATCACCGCCGCGGTGCTGGACGTGTTCGACCTGCGGCCGGCGGCGATCATCCGCGACCTCGACCTGATCCGTCCGATCTACTCGGCGGTGACGAACTACGGCCACTTCGGCCGCGAGCTCGACGCCATGACCTGGGAGCGCACCGACCGTGCCGACGCCCTGGTCGCGGCCGTGAAGGGCTGAACAGCCCGACGCTGTCGGGGCCGGCCCCTACGATGCCAGCCATGGAACGACCGGTGGCGAAGGTGGCGGTGGACCTGCCGCTGGCCAACCTCGACCGGCCGTTCGACTACGCGGTGCCGGCCGAGCTGGACGCGGAGGCGCGGCCGGGCGTCCGGGTGAAGGTCCGTTTCGCCGGGCAGTTGCGCGACGGCTTCGTCCTGGATCGCGCCGAGCCGGGGGAGCGCACCGACCTGGCGCCGCTCCAGCGGGTGGTGTCACCCGAGCCGGTGCTGGGCGCGGCGGTGGTCGAGCTCGTGCGTGCGGTCGCCGACCATTACGCGGGCAGCTTCGCCGATGTGGTGCGCACCGCGGTGCCGCCCCGGCACGCCGCCACCGAGAAGGCGTCGCCGCCGACCCATCCCGCACCCGACCTCGCTGACACCTCCGCGCCGACGCTGGACGCCTATCCCGGCTCCGAGCGGTTCCTCGCCGCGCTGGCCTCGGGCGGACGGCCGCGGGCGGCGTGGACGGTGCTGCCCACCACCACGTCGGCCGGCGACTGGGCGGCCGGCTTCGCCGAGGCAGCGGCCGCCACGCTCGCCGCCGGGCGGGGTGCGCTGCTGCTGGTGCCCGACGCCCGCCACCTCGCCGTGCTCACCGAGGTGGTCACGCGCCGGTTCGGTCGGGGCTCCTTCGCCACCCTGTCGGCGGACGCCGGTCCGGCGGCGCGCTACCGCAACTTCCTGGCCGTCGCGCGCGGCGGCGTCCGGCTGGTGCTGGGCACGCGGGCAGCGGTGTTCGCGCCCGTCCGCGACCTCGGCCTGGTCGCGCTGTGGGACGACGGCAACGACGCCTGGGCCGAGCCGCACGCCCCGTACTGGCACGCGCGCGAGGTCGCCGCGCTGCGCGCGCACGCCGCCGGCTGCGGGCTGCTGCTGGCCGGCTACGCCCGCACCGCCGAGGTGCAGCAGCTGGTGGCGCGGGGGTGGCTCGCCGAGCTCCAGCTGGCGCCGGTCGAGGCCCGGCGGCAGGCGGCAGCCATCCGCACCACCGCTGCCGACAGCTCCCGCGACCCGCACGCCACCACCGCGCGGCTGCCGCACGACGCGTTCACCGTGGTGCGGGCCGGGTTGGCGTCCGGGCCGGTGCTGGTGCAGGTACCGCGCGCGGGGTACCTGCCGGTGCTGATGTGCGCGGACTGCCGCGCCCCGGCGCGCTGCCCGACGTGCGGCCAGGGGTTGGGCTTCCCCGCCGGGCAGCAGGACGGCCCCGGCCGTCCGCTGTGCCGGTGGTGCGGGCCGCTGCTGACCCCGTGGCGCTGTGCGGAGTGCGGTGGTGCCCGGCTGCGCACGCCGGTGGTCGGGGTGGCCCGTACCGCCGAGGAGTTCGGCAAGGCCTTCCCGGGCACGCCGGTGCTGCAGGCGAGCGCCGACAAGCCGCTGGCGAAGGTCGGCACCGAGCCCACGCTGGTGCTCGCGACCCCGGGGGCCGCCCCGCCGGCGGCGGCCGGGTACGCGGCGGCTGTGCTGCTGGACGCCGAGCTCATGCTGGGCCGCCCGGAGTTGCGGGCGGGGGAGGAGGCGCTGCGCCGCTGGCTGGCCGTCACGGCGCTGGTGCGCCCGGCGACCGAGGGCGGCACCGTGATTGCGGTCGCCGACGGCGGGCTGCGCGAGGTGCAGGCCCTGCTGCGGCTCGACCCGGTGGGCTACGCCGAGCGCGAGCTCGCCGACCGGGCGTCCGCCGGGTTCCCGCCCGCGGTCAAGCTCCTCACGGTGGAAGGCACACCGGCCGCCATCGAGACCGCGCTGGCCGGGCTGGAGCTGCCGCGGGACGTGCATGTGCTGGGGCCGTTCGACCTGCCCGGGGTCGACCCGCTGGCCCGGCTCACCCTGCGCGCGCCGCTGTCGGGTTCCGCCGAGCTGGTCGACCACGTCCGCACGATGCTGTCGGTTCGCGCGGCCCGCAAGGACCCGCCGCTGCGGGTCCGGGTCGACCCCCAGGTGCTCTCCTGACCGGAACGGTGGCGTTCAGTGCCGGGAGCACGCACTAGGCTGCGCCGCATGCGTCTCGTGTTCGCCGGCACCCCCCAGGTGGCCGCTGACACCCTGGCCCACCTGCTCGACCACGGCGGCCACGAGGTCGTCGCGGTGCTCACCCGTCCGGACGCGCCGAAGGGACGCAGTTCGCGTCCGGTGCCCAGCCCGACCGCCGAACTGGCGCTCGACCGCGGCATCGAGGTGCTGCGTCCGGCCCGTGCCCGCGACCCCGAACTGGCCGCGCGGCTCGCCGAGCTCGCCCCCGAATGCTGCCCGGTGGTCGCCTACGGCGGCCTGATCCCACCGAGCCTGCTGGCCCTGCCGCCGAAGGGCTGGGTGAACGTCCACTTCTCGCTGCTGCCGAGGTGGCGCGGCGCCGCCCCCGTGCAGCACGCGATCCTCGCCGGCGACGACGTGACCGGCGTCACCGTGTTCGAGCTCGTCGAGGAGTTGGACGCGGGCGCGGTGCTGGCCACCCGCGAGTACCGCCTCGGCGAGCACGAGAACGCCGGCGAGGCGCTCGCCGCCCTCCAGCACTTCGGCGCCGAGCTCCTCGTGGACACCCTGGACGGGCTCGCTGCCGGCACGGTCACGCCGCACGCCCAGCCGAGCGACGGCATCACCCTCGCCCCGAAGCTGAGCGTCGAGGGCGCCCGCATCGACTGGACGCGGGACGCGCCCTCGATCGAACGGCAGGTCCGGGCGAACTTCCCCTCACCGGTCGCCTGGACCGAGCTGGCCGGCGAGCGGTTCCGGGTGCTGGCCGCCCGCGCCACGCCCGACGCCGGGCTCGCGCCGGGGGAGCTGCGTCCGGGCAAGCGGGAGGCGCTGGTCGGCACCGGCGACGGCTCGCTCGACCTGGCGCTGGTGCAGCCGGCGGGCAAGCGTCCGCTGGCCGGCCCGGACTGGGCGCGCGGGCTGCGCGAGCCGGGACGCTTCGCGTGAACGCCCGTCGCGGCCGGGCCCGGCGCCGCGACGCCGCCCGGACCGTCGCCTACCGGGTGTTGCGGGCGGTCACCGCGGACGGCGCCTACGCCAACCTCGAGCTGGCCCGCCTGCGCGGGTCCCTGTCCGCCCAGGACGCCGCGTTCGCCACCGAGCTGGTCGCCGGCACCTGCCGCGCGATGGGCACCTACGACCGGGTGCTCGAGCGTGCGGCCGGCCGTGAACTGCGGTCACTCCAACCCGCCGTGGTGGACGCCCTCCGGCTGGGGGTGCACCAGCTGCTGGGCATGCGCGTCCCCAGCCACGCCGCGATCGCCACGACCGTCGACCTCGCCGCCCTCGAAGTGGGCGAACGGGTGGCCGGGCTGGTCAACGCCGTGCTGCGCAACGTCGCCGAGCGTGACCTGGACGGGTGGGTCGACCTCCTTTCCGAGGGCGAGGACGAGCGGGGCCGGCTCGCGCTGGCCACGCACCACCCGCGCTGGATCGTGGACGCATGGTCGCGCGTCCTGCCGGCCGGCGAACTCGCCGCGGCGCTGGCGGCCGACAACGTGGCCCCGGTGCCGAACCTGGTGGTGCGGCCGGGCCTGGCCGAGGTCGCCGAGCTGGGCGGCGAGCCCGACCGCTGGTCGCCCTACGGCGCGCGGCGCGACGGCGACCCGGCGACGGTTCCCGCGGTGGCGGAGGGCCGCGCCGGGGTGCAGGACGAGGGTTCGCAGCTGGTCGCGCTGGCCCTCGCCCGGGCGGACGCCCCCGACGGCCCGTGGCTCGACCTGTGCGCGGGGCCGGGCGGCAAGTCGGCGCTGCTCGCCGGGCTGGCGCGTGAGCAGGGCACCCGCCTGGTGGCCAGCGAGCTCCAGCCGCACCGGGCCGCGCTGGTCGCGTCCAACCTGCGCGCCTACCCCGAGCCGAACGCGCCGGTGGTGCTGGTGGCCGACGGGACCCGTCCGGCGTGGCGACCCGGCAGCTTCGCGCGGGTGCTCGCCGATGTGCCCTGCACCGGGCTGGGGGCGCTGCGCCGCCGTCCGGAGAGCCGGTGGCGCCGGCGTCCCGAGGACCTGCCCGGGCTGGTCGAGCTGCAACACACGCTGCTGGCGTCCGCGATCGCCGCGGCCGCCCCCGGCGGCGTGGTCGCCTACGTCACCTGCTCCCCGCACCCGGCCGAGACCACCGACGTGGTGGACGCGGCGGTGGCCGCCGGCGGGGTCGACCTGCTGGACGCGTCCGCGTTCCTGCCCGAGGTGCCGGACGCCGCGTCCGGTCGCACCGTGCAGCTGTGGCCGCACCGACATGGCACGGACGCGATGTTCCTGGCCCTGCTGCGCCGCGCCGGACGGTAGGTTTCTGGTCGTGGGAATCCGAATCACGCCCAGTGTCCTGAACGCGAACCTGGCCGACCTCGGCCACGAGATCGCCCGCATCCCCAGCGCGGACGCGGTGCACCTCGACGTGATGGACAACCGTTTCGTGCCCAACCTGACGTTCGGGCTGCCGATGGTCGAGTGCATCCGGGCGACCACCACCCAGATGCTCGACATCCACCTGATGATCGCCGAGGTCGACCGGTGGGCCCCCGGGTACGCCGAGGCGGGTGCGGAGTCGGTCACCTTCCACATCGAGGCGTCCGACGCCCCGGTGAAGCTGGCGCGCGAACTGCGCTCGCTGGGCGCGCGGGCGTCGATGGCGCTGCGTCCGGCGACGGCGATCGAGCCGTACGCCGAGTTGCTCCCCGAGGTCGACATGGTGCTGCTGATGACGGTGGAGCCGGGCTTCGGCGGCCAGTCGTTCCTCGACCTCGTCCTGCCCAAGATCCGGCGGACCAGGGCTCTGCTGGACGCCTGCGGCGGCGACATCTGGCTCCAGGTCGACGGCGGGGTGTCAGCGCAGACCATCGAACGGTGCGCCGAGGCCGGCGCGGACACCTTCGTGGCCGGCTCGGCCGTCTACAGCGCGGCCGATCCCGACGCGGTCGTCCGCGCCCTCAAGGCCCAGGCCGAAGCCGCGATCTCCTGACGGATCAGCCGCGGCGCCGGTCGCGGCGGCGCAGGTAGCGCTCGAACTCGGCGGCGATCGAGTCGCCGCTGGGCGGGGGAGTGGCCTCGTCCCGCCGCTCCTCGAGCGCGGAGATGTAGCTGGAGATGTCCGGGTCGTCGGCCACCAGCTCGTTGACCTGCTCGACCCAGTTGGCCGCGTCCTGGGCGAGGTCGCCGGCGTCGATCGGAAGGTTCAGGACGTCCTCCAGCCGGGTGAGCAGCGCGAGCGTCCCCTTCGGGTTCGGCGGCTCGGCCACGTAGTGCGGCACCGACGCCCACATCGACACCACCGGCAGCCCGGCCCGGTCGCACTCCCACGACAGCACGCCCACGATGCCGGTCGGGCCCTCGTAGTCGCTCAGCTCCAGGCCCAGCTCGTCGGCCAGTTCCTGGGTGCTGGCGGTACCGCTCACCGGAACCGGACGGGTGTGCGGCGCGTCGGTCAGCAGCGCGCCCAGCAGCACCACGATCTCGGGCTGCACCGAGCGCAGCATCGACAGCAGCCGCGACACGTACTCCTGCCAGTGGTAGTTGGGCTCCGGCCCGCCGATCAGCACCAGGTCGCGGTCGGCCAGGCGGGCCACCAGCACCTCGGTGGTGGGCCACTCGATCGTCCGGACGCCGTCGACCAGCCGAGAGGTCGGACGGTTCACCTGGAAGTCGTAGAACTCCTCGGGATCGATGGCGAACGCCAGCTCGGCCCGGTACGTCTCGACCAGGTGGTCGATCACTCCGCTGGCCGCCTCGCCGGCATCGTTCCAGCCGCCGAACGCCGCGATCACCGCCGGATTCCGCAGCCCCCTGAGCCCACGAGCCTCTGCCATGGCGACCACTGTAGGCCGACTCGCCTATTCTGCTCCCCATGACCCGCGATCTCCGCTCGGCCCTGCTCTCCCGCGTCCTCGTGGCCGACGGGGGCATGGGCACGATGCTGCAGGGTTACGATCTCGGGCTCGCCGACTTCCAGAACCTGGAGGGCTGCAACGAGGTCCTCAACGTCACCCGGCCGGACGTCGTGGGCGCCATCCACACCGCCTACCTGGACGCCGGCGCGGACTGCATCGAGACCAACACCTTCGGCGCGAACCTGTCCGCGCTGGCCGAGTACGACGCGGTCGACCGCATCGCCGAGCTCGCCGGGGCCGGTGCCCGGGTCGCCCGCGCGGCCGCGGACGCCGCCAGCACGCCGGAGCGTCCGCGCTACGTCCTGGGCAGCATGGGGCCGGGCACCAAGCTGCCGAGCCTGGGCCACATCGGGTACGCGCAGCTCCGGGACGCCTACCAGCAGCAGGCCGAGGCGATGATCGCCGGCGGCGTGGACGGCTTCCAGATCGAGACCTGCCAGGACCTGCTCCAGGCCCGCGCGGCCGTCAACGGCGCCCGCCGGGCCCGCGAGGCCGCCGGGGTCGACCTGCCGATCTTCGTCAACGTCACCGTCGAGACCTCCGGCACCATGCTGCTGGGCAGCGAGATCGGCGCCGCCCTGACCGCGCTGGCGCCGCTCGGCATCGACGCGATCGGCCTCAACTGCGGCACCGGGCCGACCGAGATGAGCGAGCACCTGCGGCACCTGTCCCGCTACGCGTCCATCCCGCTGGTGTGCATGCCGAACGCCGGCCTGCCCGAGCTGGGCCCCGACGGTGCGGTCTACCCGATGGGCCCCGACGAGTTCGTCCGCTACGTCGAGCAGTACACGAACGAGTTCGGGTTGAGCCTGGTCGGGGGCTGCTGCGGCACCACCCCCGCGCACATCTCCCTGCTCGCGCAGACGGTGGCCGGGCGCACCCCGTCCCCGCGCACCCCGACGCCGGTCTCGGCGGTCTCCTCGCTGTACGCGGACGTCCCGCTGCACCAGGACACCGCCTACCTGTCGATCGGCGAGCGCACCAACGCCAACGGGTCCAAGGCGTTCCGCGAGGCGATGCTCGCCGAGAACTGGGCGGACTGCGTGGACATCGCCAAGCAGCAGAGCCGTGACGGCGCACACCTGCTCGACCTGTGCGTGGACTACGTCGGACGCGACGGCGCCGCCGACATGGCCGAGCTGGCGTCCCGCATCGGCACCGGCGTGGCCCTGCCGATCATGCTCGACTCCACCGAGCCGGACGTCCTGCGCGCCGGCCTGGAGCGGCTCGGCGGACGCTGCGTGATCAACTCGGTGAACTACGAGGACGGGGACGGCCCCACGTCCCGTTACGCCCGGGTGATGCCGCTGGTGAAGGAGCACGGCACCGCCGTCGTCGCCCTCACGATCGACGAGGAGGGCCAGGCGCGCACCGCCGAGTGGAAGGTGCGGGTGGCCGAACGGCTGATCAGCGCCCTCACCGACGACTGGGGCCTGGACATCGGCGACATCATCGTCGACTGCCTCACGTTCCCGATCGCCACCGGCCAGGAGGAGACCCGCCGGGACGCCCTGGAGACCATCGAGGCGATCCGGCAGCTGACCACCGCCCACCCCGGCCTGCACACCACGCTGGGCGTCTCGAACGTCTCGTTCGGCCTGAACCCGGCCGCCCGGCAGGTGCTGAACTCGGTGTTCCTGCACGAGTGCGTGGAGGCCGGCCTCGACTCCGGCATCGTCCCGGCGGCGCGCATCATCCCGATCTCGCGCATCCCCGAGGAGCAGCGCCGGGTGGCCGAGGACCTGGTCTACGACCGGCGCAGCGACGGCTACGACCCGCTCACCCGGTTCCTGGAGCTGTTCGAGGGCGTCACCACCGCGTCCACCCGTGAGGCGCGCGCGGCCGAACTGGCCGCCCTGCCGGTCAACGAGCGCCTGCAGCGCCGCATCATCGACGGCGACCCGAAGGGCCTGGAGGCCGACCTCGACGAGGCGCTGGCGGCCAAGCCGGCCCTCGACATCATCAACGACGACCTGCTCGCCGGCATGAAGGTGGTCGGGGAGCTGTTCGGGTCCGGCCAGATGCAGCTGCCGTTCGTGCTCGGCTCGGCCGAGGTGATGAAGACCTGCGTCCGCTACCTCGAACCCCACCTCGACCGCGCGGAGGTCGGCGGCAAGGGCACGATGGTGATCGCCACCGTGAAGGGGGACGTGCACGACATCGGCAAGAACCTGGTCGACATCATCCTCACCAACAACGGCTACACGGTCGTGAACCTGGGCATCAAGCAGCCGGTGAGTGCGATCATCGAGGCCGCGATCGCCCACAACGCGGACGCGATCGGCATGTCCGGCCTGCTGGTGAAGTCGACGGTCGTGATGCGCGACAACCTCGCCGAGCTCAACCAGCGCGGCCTGGGCCACTTCCCGGTGCTGCTCGGCGGCGCGGCCCTCACCCGGGCGTTCGTCGAGGAGGACCTGAACGACCTGTACACCGGCGAGGTGCGCTACGCCCGGGACGCGTTCGAGGGCCTCGCCCTGATGGAGACCGTGGCCGCCATGAAGCGGGGCGAGGAAGGTGCGGCGCTGCCCGCCCCCCGCCGGCGCCGCGTGGTCGCCAAGCCCGAACCAAAAGGGGACAGTCCCCTTTCGGTCCACGACGAGACCCGCTCCGACGTCGCCCGCGGCGGCGACGTGCCCACGCCGCCGTTCTGGGGCAGCCGGGTGGTCAAGGGCCTGACGCTGGCCGAGGTGTCGGCCTGGCTGGACGAGCGCGCCACCTTCATGGGCCAGTGGGGCCTGCGCGGCGCGTCCGGCGGTCCGAGCTACGAGGAGCTGGTCGAGACCGAAGGGCGTCCGCGCCTGCGGCACTGGCTGGACCGGCTGCACACCGAGTCGCTGGTCGAGCCCGCGGTGGTCTACGGGTACTGGCCGTGCCACTCCGAGGGCAACGCGCTCGTCATCGGCGACCCGGACGACCCCGCGCGCGAGGTGGCCCGCTTCGACTTCCCGCGCCAGACCCGGGACCGCCGGCTGTGCCTGGCCGACTTCTTCCGGGACGCCGGCGAGGCGGCCGAGCTCGGCCCGGACGTGATCGCGCTCCAGCTGGTCACGATGGGGTCGTCGGTGGCGCAGGCGACCGCGAAGCTGTTCGCCGCGGACGCCTACCGCGACTACCTCGAACTGCACGGGCTCAGCGTCCAGCTCACCGAGGCGCTCGCCGAGTACTGGCACGCGCGGGTGCGTTCCGAGCTGGGCCTGGGCGGGGACGGCGACACCGAGTCGATGATCCGCGACCAGGCGTACCGCGGTTCGCGCTACTCGTTCGGCTACCCGGCCTGCCCCGACCTGGCCGACCGGGCCAAGCTGGTCGCCCTGCTGCGGCCCGATCGCATCGGCGTCGAGCTGAGCGAGGAGCTCCAACTGCACCCCGAGCAGTCCACCGACGCCATCGTCGTGCACCACCAGGAGGCCAAGTACTTCAATGCGCGCTGACTCCCACCCCCTCCGCGCCACCTCCGGGCTGGCGGCGCTGCTCGTCGTCGGTGCCCTGATCGCCGGGTGCACCCCGACCACCGTGCCGACCCAGAGCCCGACGGCGACCGCCACGCCGCGCAACTTCACCGTCCTGACCACCGGCGAGATCACCACCGCCGACCCGGCGGTCGCCACCGGTGACACCGACTCGATCGTGGTCACCAGCCTCTACCAGCGCCTGATGGTGGTGCTGCCCGGCACCGGCGAGTTGAAGCCGGACGCGGCCACCGACTGCCTGTTCACGTCCAATCTCGTCTACGCCTGCACGCTGCCGGACACCCTGAAGTTCCAGAACGGCAACGTCCTGGACTCCTCGGACGTGAAGTTCAGCATCCAGCGGGCGCTGCGCCTGGACACCCCGGGCAGTTCGGTGCTGATGCTCTCGGCGCTGAAGCGCATCGTCACCCCGGACGCGCACACCGTCCGCTTCGAGCTGTCGTGGCCGGACAACCAGTTCGGGTTCGCGCTGGCCGGCCAGGCCGCCGGGATCGTCGACGAGCAGACGTTCGGCCCGGACACGCCGCTGCCGCTGGCGCAGCGTCCGATCGGTTCGGGGCCGTACTCGGTCGACAGCATCTCCGGCACCGCCGCCGTCTTCACCAAGTACACCGACTACGTGGGCGCCAAGGCCGGCCTGCTGTCCAGCCTCACGCTGTCGATCGCCCCCGACTCGGTGGCCGCGGAGGAGGCGATCGCGAAGGGCACCGCGGACGTGGTCTGGCGCAGCCTCGACAACGCCGCCCTGCAGCGCGTCGACAACGAGATCGCGGGCAGCACCGACAAGGCCACCGCCAAGGGGTTCACCGCCTTCCCGCTGCCGGGCCTCCGGGTCACCCAGGTGGTCTGGAACGCCGACTCCAAGCTGCGTCGCAACGCCGACCTGCGCGAAGGGGTCTCCAAGGCCCTCCAGCCCGACCGGACGCTGGACTCGATCGTCCCGGTGGGCGTCACCGACCACGCCAGCGCCTTCGCCCTTGGCGGGCGTCCCAAGCTGCCGAAGCTCGACGGCGACCGGATCTACCTCACCCTCGGCTACTCGCCCAGCGCCCCCGGCCACGCCGACCTGGCCAGCATCCTGCGCGACCGCATCGAGGAGCTGGACGGGGTGAGCGTCCGGCTGGTCACGAGCGGGTCCGCCGACCTGTGGCTGACCGACCAGCCCGCCTGGGTCGACAACGCCATCGGCTGGCTGCAGCGCTACCTGACCGACCCGCTGCCGGGCAGCAAGAACAAGCTCGACACCCTCACCACCCGGGCCCGGACGACCACCGGGACCGCCCGCACCGCGACCCTCACCGAGCTGCAGCAGCAGGCGGCCGCCGATGCTACGGTGCTGCCGGTCTCGCAGGCGGACGGGATCATGTTCGTGGCGAAGGGCGTCACCCTGGTCGGCGAGCCGTTCGGCAGCGGCCAGGTGCTCGGATTGTGGGGGATCACGCGTGGCTGAACCCAGCGGCGTCCGTACCGGACCGCTCACGGAGGGTGAGCGAGTCACCCTCACCGACCCGAAGGGGCGGCGGCACTCGGTGCGGCTCACCGCCGGCGGCACCTTCCACACCACCAAGGGCGCGATCAGCCACGACGACCTGCTCGGGCACCCCGAGGGCAGCGTGGTGACGTCGGCCGGCGGCGTCGGCTACCTCGCGTTCCGACCGCTGCTGGAGGAGTTCACGGTCACGATGCCCCGCGGCGCCACCGTGGTGTACCCGAAGGACGCCGCGCACATCCTCGTGCAGACCGACATCTTCCCCGGCGCGCGCGTGCTGGAGGCCGGCGCCGGGTCGGGTGCGCTGAGCATCTTCCTGCTGCGCGCGATCGGGACGACCGGGAAGCTCTACTCCTACGAGCGCCGCGCGGAGTTCGCCGAGATCGCGAAGAAGAACGTCGCCGCGTTCTTCGGCGGCGAACACCCGGCCTGGGAGTTGCGCAACGGCGACCTCGCCACCGACATCGGTCCCGAACCGATCGACCGCGCCGTGCTCGACATGCTCGCGCCCTGGGAGTGCGTGGACGCGGTCGCGGACGTGCTGGTGCCCGGCGGCCTGCTGTGCTGCTACGTGGCCACCACCACCCAGCTGGGACGCACCGTCGAGACCCTGCGCGCGCACGGCGGCTTCACCGAGCCGGACGCCCGCGAGTACTCCGCCCGCGAGTGGCACGCCCAGGGCCTGGCGATCCGGCCGGGGCACGGCACCAGTGGCCACACCGGTTTCCTGATCTTCACCCGCCGGCTCGCCCCCGGCGTGGTCGCCCCGCTGCGCCGCCGCCGTCCGGCACCCGGCGCCTACGGGCCCGACTACAGCGGTCCCCGCCCGGCAGGGGTGACGTCGGAGCCGGCCGATGCCTGAGCCGGCCGAACTGGCCCGCCAGCTGGCGCAGGCCAACGAACTGCTCGAGTCGCGGGCGCGCGCTCTCGACCTGGCCGAACGCCGGCTGGCCGACGCGCGAGCGGACGCCCGGACGCTGGCCGCGGCCAACGAGCGCCTGAACGCGACCCTCACCGACGCCCGCGACTCGCTCGTGGGCCTGCGGGCCGAACTGGACGCGCTGGCGACCCCGCCGAACTCGTTCGGGCTGGTGCTGGGGACTGCCGAGGATGTCGTCGACGTCGCGACCAACGGACGCGTGCTGCGCTGCGCGGTCAGCCCGGACGTCCCGTCCGATGCCCTCGTGGTCGGCGCGCGGGTGCTGCTGAACGAGGCGATGCTGGTGATCGCGGTGGTCGCCGAGCTGCCGGCGGGGGAGACCGTCCGGCTGGTCGAGGTGCTGCCCGACGGGCGGCTGCTGGTCGCGGGGGCCTCGGGGGACGAGCTGGTGCTCCTGGCCGGTAGCGAGGTGGACGCGGGCGCGCTGCGTCCCGGCTCGACGCTGCTGGCCGACCGCCGGGCGCTGGTGGCGCTGGCCGCCGTGCCGCGCAGCGAGGTGGCCGACCTGACGCTGGAGGAGGTGCCGGACGTCAGCTACGACGACATCGGCGGCCTCGGCGCCCAGATCGAGCAGATCCGCGACGCGGTCGAGCTGCCGTTCCGGCACCGCGAACTGTTCGTCGAGTTCGGGCTACGGCCGCCGAAGGGCGTCCTGCTGTACGGGCCGCCGGGCTGCGGCAAGACGATGATCGCCAAGGCGGTGGCGAACTCGGCCGGCTCGCACTTCCTGAACATCAAGGGTCCCGAGCTGCTGGACAAGTACGTGGGCGAGACCGAGCGCCAGATCCGGGCGATCTTCACCCGCGCGCGGGAGCACGCCACGTCCGGCCGGCCGGTGATCGTGTTCTTCGACGAGATGGACGCGCTGTTCCGCACCCGCGGCAGCGGGGTGTCCTCCGACGTGGAGGCGACGATCGTGCCGCAACTGCTCAGCGAGATCGACGGGGTCGAGGGCCTGGCCAACGTGATCGTCATCGGGGCGACCAACCGCGAGGACCTGATCGACCCCGCGATCCTGCGCCCGGGCCGCCTCGACGTGAAGATCAAGCTCGACCGTCCCGACCGTGCGGGCGCGGCCGAGATCCTGGCCCGCTACCTGACTGCCGAGACCCCGCTGAACACCGGCGGCGCCGAGCCCGAGGAGTTCCGCGCCGGCCTGGTCGAGGCGATCGTCGAGCGGCTGTACGCGCGCACCGACGAGAACCGGTTCATCGAGGTCACCTACGCCGGCGGCGACCGCGAGGTGCTGTACGTGGCCGACTTCGTCAGCGGCGCGATGCTGGCCGGCGTGGTCGGACGCGCGAAGAAGGCGGCGATCAAGGAGCTGATCGGGGGCGGGGAGCGCGGCGTCCGTCGTGAACACGTGCTCGGCGCCTGCGCGGCCGAGATCACCGAGAACGAGGAACTCCCGAACACCACCAACCCCGACGACTGGGCCCGGGTCTCGGGCCGCAAGGGCGAGCGGATCGTCTTCCTGCGCACCCTGGTCGGCTCCCGGGCGCTCAACGCGTGACCGCTCGCATCCTCGGCATCGAGACCGAGTACGGCATCCTCGCCCCCTCCGCCCCCGACCTCCACCCGGCAACCCTCAGCGCCGCCGTGGTCGCCGCCTACCCGGGAATCGCGACCGGCACCGTGCTCGACTGGGTCGACCCCATCCCGATCGAGGACGCCCACAACCGCGTGCTGGCCAACGGCGCCCGCCTCTACGTCGACCACGCCCACCCGGAGTACTCGGCGCCCGAGGTCACCACCGCCGCGGACGCCGTCGCGCACGACCTCGCCGGGGACGCCGCCGTGGTCGCCGCCGCGCGGGCCGCCTCGGCCGAGCTGGGGCTGGAGATCGGGATCTACAAGAACAACACCGATTCCCAGGGCGCGTCCTACGGGTGTCACGAGAACCACTTGGTAGCCCGTTCGGTGCCCTGGGCCGAGATCGCCCGGCACGTGCCGTCGTTCCTGGTGACGCGCACGGTGGTGGTCGGCGCGGGGCGGGTCGGCCTCGGCCGGCACGGGGAGCGTCCGGGCTTCCAGCTCAGCCAGCGCGCCGACTTCTTCGAGACGTTGGAGGGCATCCAGACCACGCGGCGCCGTCCGATCCTGAACACCCGCGACGAGCCGCACGCCCCGCCGTCGAGGTTCCGGCGGTTGCACGTGATCACCGGGGACGCGAACCGCTCGATGTGGAGCACCTGGCTGAAGGCCGGGACGCTGGCTGCGTTCCTGACCGCGCTGGCCCACGGCGCCCTGCCCGACCTGCAACTGGCCGACCCCGTCGCCGCGTTCCCGGCTTTCAGCCACGACGTCGGCCTGCGCGCGACGCTCGAGCTGGCCGACGGACGCCGCTGCACCGCGCTCGACCTCCAGGAGGCGGCGTGCGAGGCCGTCCTCGCCGACGCCGAGCAGCGCCCGGAGGACTACGAGGAGGACGTGCTGGCCGCCTGGGCCGAGGCGCTGGCCGACCTGCGCACCGACCCGTCCCTGGTCGCCGACCGGCTCGACTGGGCGGCCAAGCTGGCCCTGCTGGACGCCTACGCGGCCCGCCACGGCCTGGACTGGGGGAGTCCGCGACTCGCGCAACTCGACCTGGCCTGGGCGCGGCTGGACCGTCCGGGCCCGTTCGACGCCCTTCGCGTCGCCGGACGCCTGCGCAGCGTCGTCACGGACGCGGACGTGGCTCGCGCCGGGGTCGAGCCGCCGTCCGACACCCGGGCCTGGACCCGCGGACGCCTGGTCGCCGCCGGCCCCGACCGCGTCACCGGCGCCGCCTGGGACTGGCTGACGATGAAGGACGCCGCCGGCGTCGAGCGGCGCGTCGACCTCGCCGAGCCCGCCGGCCATACCCGCGCCGACGTCGGCGACCTGGCCGACGAGGTGGCGGTGGAGGCGTTCCTGAGATCCCGGCCCGCCCGGGGATGACGTCCCGCGCCCCGAGCCGCCCCCGTCCCACCCGCCGTCCCACCCGCTTCCACCCGCTTCCACCCGCTAACGCCCCCGAAACTCACAGGCGCCCCCGAAATTTCGGGGGCGCCTGTGAGTTTCGGGGGCGTCTGGGCGGGGAGCGGCGTGCCCGGCAGGCGTCGCGGGGACGGCCCCGGCAGCCGAGGTGAGTAGGCTGTCGGCGCCCGAGCAGATCAGGAGGACCGGTGGCCGAGCGGGTGCAGCGTGAGCGGACGCCGCAGCGCATCGACGAGGTGGCCGAGGCCACCCCCACAGCGGCGCGCGCGGTCGACTACGACGCCATCCTCGACCAGATCGATTCCGTGCTCGAGGCCGACGCCGAGGAGTACGTCCGCTCGTTCGTGCAGAAGGGCGGCCAGTGACCACCCGTGACCTCTCCCCGGCGCTGGTGATCGGCACCGGCCTGGTCGGAGCCTCCGTCGCCCATGCGCTCACCCGCGCCGGGCTCACGGTCCACCTCCAGGACAAGGTGTCCAGCCACGCGCACGTGGCCGCGTCCCGCGGTGCGGGCACCACCCAGGCCCCCGACCCGGCCGCGGTGCGGCTGGTGGTCGTCGCGGTGCCGCCCGGGGCGCTGCCCAAGGTGATCGCGAAGGCCCTGGCCACCTACCCGAACGCGACCGTCACCGACGTCGGCTCGGTGAAGGGCACCGTGCTGGCCGCGCTGCGCCGCACGGGCGCAGATCTGTCCCGCTACGTCGGCTCGCACCCGATGGCCGGCTCGCAGCACGCCGGCCCGCTCACCGCCAACGCCGACCTGTTCGTCGACCGCACCTGGGTGATCACGCCGCACGACACGTCCGCCGCGCACGCCGTGCTGGACGTCCAGGAGGTCGCCGCGCTGTGCGGCGCCCGCCGGATCACGATGGGCGCCGCCCACCACGACGAGGCCGTCGCCCAGGTGTCGCACCTGCCGCACCTGGTCTCGGTGCTGGTCGCCGGCACGCTCACCCGCGTCCCCGCCGAGCACCTCCGGCTCGCCGGCCAGGGGCTGCGCGACGTCACCCGGATCGCCGGCTCCGACCCGGGGCTGTGGCAGCAGATCATCGGGGCGAACGCGAGCGCCGTCCGGACCGAACTGGTGGCCATCCAGGCCGACCTGGCCGGCATGATCGACCGGCTCGACGCCGGCGAGATCGAGGCCGTGCTTGAGCGCGGCCTGGAGGGCACCCGCGCGCTGCCCGGCAAGCACGGCCTGGAGGCGACCAGCTACGCGCACGTGGTCGTCGAGATCCCGGACGCCCCGGGCGCCCTGGCGCGGCTGTTCCGCGACATCGAGGCCGCCGGGGTCAACATCGAGGACCTGTCCATCGACCACGAGGTCGACCGGGAGGTCGGCTGGCTGTCGGTGCAGGTCGCACCGGCGAAGGCCGACGACCTCGCCGGCGCCATGACCACCGCGGGCTGGACGGTCCGCGACCGCGAACCCCAGCCCTGACCAGGAGGAACCCATGTCAACCGATCGTCTGGTGATCGCCATCGACGGCCCGAGCGGCTCCGGGAAGTCGACCACGTCCCGGGGCGTGGCGAAGGCGCTCGGCCTGGCCTACCTGGACACGGGCGCGATGTACCGCGCGGTGGCCTGCGCGTTCCTGGACGCGGGCGTCGACCCGTCCGACACCGCCGGCGTGATCGCGACCACCCTCGGCGCCGACCTGGAGATCAGCACCGACCCCGACGACCAGTGGGTGCGGGTGAACGGCCGCGACGTGACCACGGCGATCCGCGAGCCCGAGGTGAGCGCCAAGGTGAGCGCGGTCTCCACGGTGCCCGAGTGCCGCGAGAACCTGGTGGCCCGCCAGCGGGCGCTGATCGAGGCCGCCCCCGCCGGGATCGTGGCCGAGGGCCGCGACATCACCACCGTGGTGGCGCCGGACGCGGACGTCCGCCTCTTGCTGACCGCCGACCCCGAGATCCGGATGGCGCGCCGCCAGGCCGAGCTCGGTGACAAGGTGGACGCCGCCCAGCTGGCCGACCAGGTGCTGCGGCGGGACTCCGACGACTCGAAGCTGGTGAACTTCACCACCGCGGCCGACGGTGTCACCCACCTCGACTGCACCTACCTCACGCTGGACGAGACCATCGACGCCGTGTTGCAGCTGGTGGACGCGGCGCGCCGCTGAGCCACGCCGGCAGCGTCCGCGTGTCGATCGCCCGTCGCAGGGCGATCCAGGTGAGCGCCATGATCCCGAACGGCGTGACCAGGACGTGGGTCGCGGCGGCGAGCGCCGTCCCGACCGCCGGGATCAGCCAGGCGGCCACGAGCACGGTCCGGTCGCCGCGGCGCCAGCCGTCCCGCAACCCGACGAGCGCGAGCCAGGCGATCGGGAAGGACAACCAGACCAGGTCGTAGTCGAAGGCGTAGGGGTTGGCGACGAACGTCCCGGCCATCAGCACGGCGCCGCGGAGTGCGAGCGAGGACGACCTGCGCCACACCAGCCAGACGGCGATGCCCGCGGCGACCGCGACCACGGCGTGCCCGGCGTAGGCCCAGGCCACCGGCGTCCCGACGAGGCGGAGCGCGGCGAACATGGACGGCATCTTCGACCAGGGCAGCAGGCCGTCCTCGGTGGCCACCCGCGCCAGTTGGAGGCTGTCGAGCCAGGCCGGCAGCACGCCCGCGCCGAACACGGCGACGCTGATCCCGAGGAGTGCCGCCGCCGTGACCGCGGCGCTGGCGATCGTGCGCCAGGCGCGGGACGCCAGCAGTGCCACCGCGAACAGCATGGCCAGGTGCGGCTTGATCACCAGCAGTCCCAGCACGACGCCTGAGAGCACCGGTCGCCTCCGGTGCAGCAGGATCGAGCCGCCGGCGAGCGCCGCGGTGAGCATCCCGTTCTGGCCCTGGAGCGCGCAGATCCACAGGCCGGGGAAGGCCGCGATGAGCCAACCGGCGCCGGGCCGTCCGATGGCGCGGCGCAGGACCAGCACCCAGGCGGTGGCGGTGGAGCCGAGGAAGACGCCGAGGGCCGCGAGGTGGGGCAGGAGCGCGAGCGGCGTGACCAGCAGCAGGAACGGCGGGGGATAGAACCACGCGAAGCCCTCACCGGTGTAGGCGGGGAAGACCTGCCGCTGCATGGCCACCAGCGACCCGAAGTCCCACGCGGCCGCGGCGTGGCCGGTGAGCGCCAGCTTGGCCGCGGCGTAGAAGGTGACGAAGTCGGCGCCCACGATCTGGCCGCGGAAGTCGAGCCCGTCGTGCAGCGACAGGGCGTAGCCGACGATGGCCAGCGCGTAGATGGCGAGGAAGATCCGGGGGTAGACGCGCAAGCGATCGGCGTCGAGCCAATGTCGCTTCGCGCCGTCCTCGGTCACACCCGTCCCACCCGTCACCATCAGGAGGAAGTCTGGCACCTCCCGGCGCGAGTCGGTGCGCACGCCGCGTGCGGTAGCCTGATCCGTCGCACGTTTGATCTTTTCGAGGGGACCCCGCATGACCGAGACCACCTGGACCGAGCCGGTCCTGCCCGTCGTGGCTGTCGTGGGGCGTCCGAACGTGGGCAAGTCGATGCTGGTCAACCGCATCATCGGACGCCGCGAGGCGGTCGTGCAGGACCTGCCCGGCGTCACCCGGGACCGGGTGAGCTACGACGCCGAGTGGAACGGGCGCGAGTTCGTGATCGTCGACACCGGCGGCTGGGCCCCGGACGCGAAGGGCATGGCCGCGCAGATCGCCGAGCAGGCCGAACTGGCGATCGCCGCGGCCGACGTGGTGCTGTTCGTGGTGGACGCCACCGTCGGCACCCAGGACGTGGACGAGTCGGTGGTGGAGGTGCTGCGGCGCAGCCGCAAGCCGGTGGTGCTGGCGGCCAACAAGGTCGACGACCAGCGGCAGGAGGCAGACGCCGCCACGATGTGGAACCTCGGGCTGGGGGAGCCGCACCCGGTCTCGGCGATGCACGGACGCGGCACCGGCGACCTGCTGGACGCGCTGCTGGCCGTGCTGCCGGACGCGCCCGAATACGCGGAGCCGGAGATCGGCGGCCCGCGGCGGGTGGCGATCGTGGGGCGTCCGAACGTCGGCAAGTCGTCGCTGCTGAACCAGGTGGCGAACTCCCGCCGCGCGGTCGTGGACAACGTGGCCGGCACCACCGTCGACCCGGTCGACGAGCTGGTCGAGGTGGGCGGCGTGGTCTACCGGTTCATCGACACCGCGGGGCTGCGGCGCCGAGTGAAGGAGGCGTCCGGGCACGAGTACTACGCGTCGCTGCGCACCCAGGGGGCGATCGAGCGGGCCGAGGTGTGCGTGGTGGTGCTGGACGCGTCCGAGCCGATCAGCGACCAGGACCTGCGGATCCTCACCATGGTGGAAGAGGCCGGCAAGGCGCTGGTGATCGCGTACAACAAGTGGGACCTCACCGACGAGGAGCGGCGCCGCTACCTGGCCCGCGAGGTGGAGCAGGACATCCGCGCGTTCTCGTGGGCACCGAGCGTGAACATCTCGGCGCTGACCGGGCGCAACGTCGACAAGCTGTCGAAGGCGATCGAGGAGGCTCTGGAGGGCTGGGAGACCCGGGTGTCCACGGGCAAGCTCAACGCGTTCCTCGGACGGCTCGCCGCAGCGCACCCACACCCGGTGCGGGGAGGCAAGCAGCCCCGGATCCTGTTCGGGACGCAGGCGCACGCCTGCCCGCCCACGTTCGCCCTGTTCACGTCCGGGAACTTCGACGCGCCGTACGTGCGGTTCGTCGAGCGGCGGCTGCGCGAGGACTTCGGCTTCCGGGGCTCACCGGTGCACGTCGAGATCCGTCCTCGGGAGAAGCGCAAGGACCGCTGAGCCCGACGGCTCAGGCGGGCGGCGGCGCCTGGGGTGGTTGCGGGGGCTGAGGTTGCTGCCAGCCGGTCTGTGGGGGTTGCGGCTGCCACCCCTGCGGAGGCTGGGGCGTCCCGGGCTGGTAGTACGCGCCGTAGCCGTAGGGAGCCGGCGGTGGCATCTCCGAGCGACGCACCTGGTCGACGAACATGTAGGTGATGTAGGAGTGCAGGAACGGCTGCGCGAACACCTGGACGGCGAGCTGGAGCACGATCATCAGGATGTAGAGCGGGATCAGGCCCGCCAGCATGGCGGCGACCTGGGCCGGGCTCGACGATGTGCTGTCCTGGACGGTGGTGAGCACCGGGAGCATGCCGACCTGGGCGATGAGGCTCACCGCGTAGGAGACGGCCGAGACGGCGAGCGCGGCGATGATGTAGTAGCCGAACGTGCGCCAGAAGGCGCCCTTGGTGAGGTTCCAGGAGCGCTTCATGCCGTCGATACCGCCGAGCTGCTCGATGGCGGTGGCCGGCACGAGGTAGAGCAGCTTGACCTGGATGAAGAAGGCCAGCGGCACCAGCGCCAGGATGAGGAGGATCAGCAGCCCTGCGACGCCGGCGGCCGCACCGCCCCCGCGTCCGTCGAGCGCGCCGACCATCGCGAAGGCGATGCCGAAGACGAGCGCGTAGATGACGACGATGGCGCCGACGAAGATGCCGATGACCGGGGCCATCCGCGGCAGGAAGCCGCGGGTGCGGGCCAGGAGGCCGCGGAAGTCGGGACGCAGGCCCTGGGCGATCTCGTAGGCGCCGAGCGAGAGCATCGCCTGGCTCTTGAGCTGGGCGAGGAGGGTGGCGAACACGCCGACGGTGATGATGGCGAAGGCGACGATCAGGCCGGCGGGGAACGTCCGGCTGCTGGAGGTGGCCGCGATGGCGGAGACGACCGCGAGGACCCAGCCGCCGCCGATCACGACCAGGGCGATGGCTGCCGGGAACAGGGCGATCAGGGCGAACAGTCCGAAACGGCGTTTGAGGGCCTCGATGGCACCGGAGAAGAAGGCCGAGATGTCCATGGGGCTGGGTCGCAGCAGGGGTGTCGGAGCGAGCATGGTTCGAGACTAGCGGGCCGTTCCGACAGGGGTTGGTCAGTCGCGGCGATAGACCCGGACCGCGCCCGTGTCGATGAACATCAGGGTGGGGTGGGTGTCGCCGTAGCGCATGCCGAGGTGCTGGCCGTCGCCGGGGTCGGCGTCGCTGTACCAGACGCGGGAGCGTCCGACGGCCGAGACGGTGCCGGTGGTGTCGACGCTGAAGACGCCGACGACGTCATAGGCCTCGTCGGGGGTGACCTCGACGACGCCGGTGACGTAGAGCCAGAGCGTGCCGGTGGCGCCCATGACGGCTTCGACGGTGGGGTGGACGGTGGCGCTCGGGTGGTCGGGGTCGACGAGGTTGAGCCGGAGGTTGACGCCGGGACGGGTGACGGTGAGGCGACCGGAGCCGACGGCCACGTCGAACAGGTAGCCGCCCTGACCCTTGAAGAGGGTGACGGCGGTGATGGTGCCGGTCTTGGGGTTGACGCGCACCTTGTCGCCGGACTCGGTGAAGCCGTAGAGGCTGGCGCCGCTGGTGACCATGACGGCGACGTACTCGGCGAGGGCGACGCGGCTGAGCTTGTGGGCGGGCGAGAGCTTGAGGAGGCCGGGGGAGTCGATGGTGGTGCTGGAGAGGACGACGGTGCCGTCGGCCAGCGCGATCGGCCGGGCCCACTGGAAGTAGGTGCCCTGGTCGAGGTACTTGGCGGGGAGCTTGACCTGGCCGAGGTAGGTGCCGGTGTCGGTGTAGTGGGCGAGGCGCCGCTTCGCGGCGTCCGCGTACCACCAGGTCGTGTCGGGCACCTGAACGCCGTACTCGGGGCCGATCATCAGGTTCTCACCACCGGGTGCGGTGCCGAGCTTGGCGGTGGCGGTGCCGTAGGTGACCTTCTGGATGCGGGTCCACTTGCTGCTGAGCGCGCTCGGTTTGCGGAGCTGGAGGGTCTTGGTGACGAGCGGGACGGACTGCGGGACGCGGGCCGGCGCGGCCATCGCCGGGACGGGGGACAGGCCCCCGGCGCACGCCAGGACGACCAGGGGAACGAGACCGCGGCTGATCAGCTTCATCGCCAACCCTTTCGACCGTTCCAGCGTAAGCCCGCTGTCGACGGGTGCCGCGGGCCGTGGCGCGAGCAGGTCCGGATCCGTAGTACAGTGACCAGCCGGGCCGGGGACGGCTCGACAACTGAAGAACGGGCTGTAGCGCAGCTTGGTAGCGCACTTGACTGGGGGTCAAGGGGTCGCAGGTTCAAATCCTGTCAGCCCGACGTGTGTATACCCTTGTGAGGGGCACGATTCAGGTGATGAATTCCCTTCCGTGGGCCTATCGTGGGCCTAGTAGATGGCCCACGCGTTCAGTCAGCCCAGTTTTCTTGCACGATCTCAGCCCAAGACCGTGGGCCCGATCCGGCCTCCTGATGTAGTCACAAGACACCAGGATTGTCGTGGCCTTCGTGGCCGACATCAGCCTCTGGCTGCCTTCTTCATGTGCACCAACGCATGTGAGGAGGACCCGATGTCCAGCATCGCAGCCACCCGTTCCAGGGAGCTCCTGACGCTTGATGCCGCAGCGGAACTATTGGGGGTGAGCACCTCGACCGTCCGCCGCCGCATCACCGATGGTCAGCTTCGCGCCTTCCGCACCGGCAAGCGGCTGATTCGCATCCGGCTCCAGGACCTGGACGACCTGTTGCGCGAGATCCCGTCCGCAGGCCGGCGTCCGCGTTCCGTTCGGGGCCTCTGACCATGAGTCGAGATCAGCAGGTCGACGCCCGCTGGCCCGTCGTCGTCGATGCCGAGGCGGCGTACGAGGCGATCCGCGCGATCAACCACCGGACGATCTGGCTGTCCGACGGGCTGCCGGCCTCGGCCGTCTACTGGGTGCTGGCCGAACTGAAGTCCGCCCTCGGGTATGGAGCCCAACAGGCACTCGAGCAGCTCGGCCGCGGGCTCGCCCAGTCCCTGGACCATTACGAGGTCTACGAGGACGATGGGCGCGACCCGGTGGCGTCGGTCGAGGCCGCGGGTGCGGCGCTGACGGCTGCCGCCGACCTCGCTGGGCAAATTGGAGTACTCCTTGATGCCGCCCAGCTCGCGATCGCTCACCAGGGGTATCGGTCCTTGTCCGAGCGGGTTGGTGAGTCGTGAGGCCTCCGTGGGAAGGCGATGTCGAGCTGGCGTCGCACCTCGGGGACCCTTCCCGGATCGCGGAATCCGGTCTAGCGTGGCAACACCTGCCCCCAGGTTCTGCCCGTTGCACAGCCTCCTCGTCGGAGAGATGTGAGGGCATTTCTGGTTTTCCGGGCAGCCACAACTCAACACCGCACCACGGGCGTGGAACGGTTGAGAGGGCCTCTTTCGTCGCCCGTGGCCATCGACAGCACCTTGCTGCTTTCTGTATGAGCGAAGCCACGCGAAGGAGGACCAGATGGTGACGCGTGTAGTCGTCGCGGTCACGAGCGTGGCGGTGTTGTGCCTGGTGGGCTGTACCCCGTCCGTGACCGAGACCGTGTCCCCGACACCGCCGGCCACGAGTCCTGTCGCCACGTCGTCTCCGACCGCGACGCCCACGACCACACCGGAGTGGTCGGCCGAACAGCAGGCCGCTGTGAATGCGGTCGAGAAGTGGTACCTGATCTACAACGAGGCCATGCGCCGCGAACGCGACCCCAATGACCTGGCCCGGGCTGCTCGCGGGACTGCGTTGACGGACGCCCAGGTGGCGTACAACAAGTTCGGCATGGCGGGACTCACGGTCGAGGGCGACATCACGATCTCGGAACTGATGCCCGGCGATCCGGTCGCCAAGGAGCGCCAAACGGTCCTCGTGCGGCTCTGCGAGGACATGACCAAGTGGAGCGTTCTCGACTCGGATGGAAACGACACCCTCTCGCTGGATTCGAAGGTTGTGCGCCCCTTGGTCATCACCGTCGAGGACTGGCCGGAGGACGGATGGTTTGTGACTTCGACCACCGGAGGAGAACAGTCATGCGCTGGCTCCGGTTCCTGATCGCCCTTGCGGTGGCTGCGGTGTTGCTCCTGGGCAACCCGACTTCGGCGTCCGGTGACGCACGTCCGGGGTGCAAGTCCGTCGTGAAGGTCGACAAGGACCGCACCATCTCGATCGAGATCGTCTGCGACCAGTCGGGCGAAGCCGGGGCGGCCTTCACCTCCGGCAGGCGCGTATGCATGTTCGGCAAGTCGGAGGTGCCCTGCAAGTCTGACCAGGGCACGTGGTACTCACCGAGGCAGTGCTACATCAGCCGGGTCGACCCTCCACCGGACTTCTCCTACCCGGCTTGGGAGGGTCGAACCACCGGGAGCCTCTACTACTGCCGCCTCAGCGGCTTGGACGTGGGGACTCCAATGGTCATCTGGATCGGCAGTTCAACCCCTCCACCAGACCCGGAGGAGCTCGCCCGACGGGCGGTCAATCAGATGCAACTGAAGCCGATCACGATCGGAATCGTGCCGAACGACGGCCCTGACTCGGTGGGTCTGGTGGGGATGCCGATCTGGCTGTGGGCGGACAGCCCCTCCGACCAGACGATGGGGCCCATCTCCCGGTCCGCGTCGGAGGGTGGCTACACGGTGACAGCGACCGCCGAGGTCGAGCGCGTGCGCTGGTCGATGGGCGACGGGGGAGTGAAGACCTGCACTGGGCCGGGGACGCCGTACAAGCTGAAGTACGGGATCACGGAGTCGCCGACGTGTGGCTACCGGTTCGAGAAGCAGGGCGAGTTCACGGTGGCGGCCCGGTCGGACTGGCTAGTGCGGTGGTCAGGTATCGGGGAGACGGGAACGTTCCGGATCTATCTGACCCAGAACACCCAGGTCGTGATTGGTGAGTTGAACGTCCTGACTGTCAGCGAAGGGAGCTGAGTCGCATGTCGGTCCTGAGCATGAGGAAGCAGGACACACCGTCTCCTGACCCTGTGAGCAGAGCGCGGACGCTGGCCCGGCCGCCGAAGGTCCGTCGGCGGCCTCTGGTGCTGGTGGGCGCGATCGCCGCCGTCCTGATTGGGGCGTTGGTGGCTGTGTGGATCTGGACGACGTCGGCGACCGCGACCGACGTGGTCGCGGTTCGTGAGGCGGTGCAGCGAGGCGAGGTGATCGACCGCGCGGATCTGGAGGTGGTGAAGGTTGGCCTCGACCCGTCGCTCGACATTGTGCCCGCCTCGCGGATCGATCAGGTCGCCGGCCAGCGGGCCGCAACAGACTTGGCGCCGGGCGGGCTGCTGGCGGCAGGGTCGGTGACGAACGAGGTGTTGCCGAAGGCCGGGGAAGCGCTGGTCGGCGTCGGACTGGCGCCGACGATGCTCCCGGCCGAACCGCTCCTGGCTGGCGATCACGTGCGAATCGTCGAGACGCCGGGCCAGCAGGGTGAGGTCGTCACGGCGCCGGTGGTGATGGAGGCGGTCGTCTCCCGGGTCACGATCCTCGAGACCGGCGTCACCTTGGTGGATGTGCTGGTGCCGACGGAGAAGTCGGCCGAGTTGGCCGCCAGGGCTGCGACCGGGCGGGTGGCGCTCGTCCTTGAGTCGCGGGAGCGGTGATGGCGCATGGCTGTGTTCGCATGCGCTTCGGCGTCTGGTTCTCCCGGGGTCACCACGACGGTGCTGGCGTTGGCGTGCGAGTGGCCGCGTCCGGTGGTGGTGGTCGAGGCTGACCCGACGGCGGGGTCGGCGATCCTGGCTGGCTTCTTCCGCGGAGTGGTCGAGCCGACCGGCGGTCTGGTGGAGTTGATGGTCGCGCAGCGCCAGGATCAGCTGGCCGAGCGCCTGCCGTCGGTGTTGCTGCCGATCCCGGACTCGCCGGTGAAGGTGTTGCCGGGCATCCAGACCCGCGCCCAGGCTTCAGGGCTGGAGTCGGTGTGGTCGCCGCTGCTGACCGCCCTGCGTGACCTGGACGACACCGGGACGGACGTCCTGGTCGATGCGGGACGTCTGCCGTGGACGGACTCGCTGAACCCGCTCGTGCTCGGCGCGGACGTGATGCTCTTGGTAGCCGGGTCGAACCTGCCGGTGGTCGCGAAGACCCGCGCCCTCGCCACGGACTTCGCCGACCAGCGCCCGTCCGGCATCGGTCTGCTGATCATCGGCCCGAACCGGCCGTACGGCATCGGTGAGGTCGCGAAGGCCCTCGGCCTGCCGGCCGTGGGACGGATCGAGTGGGACGCCCGCGCCGCGGCCGTCTACTCCCAGGGTGACGCGCCTCCCCGTCACGCAGAGCGCTCGGCGTTCCAGGCCAGCATCCGGGCCACCGGCGAGGCGATCCGGGCCTTCGCCGACTCCGCTCGCCGTCCCGCGAGTCCGTCTCTCAGCATCGGAGGTGTCCGGTGAACGCAGACCCCAACCCGCAGGCAGACCGCCCGTCCCTGGACAGACTGGCGCTGTTCCGGGCCACCCCGGGTGGCGACTCCACGGCTGGAGCGGGCCGGGTGCGCTCGAGCTTCCGGCTCAACCCCGTCGGCGCCCGTCCGGAGATCCGGCTGGTGGTCTCCGAGGCGGAACTGTTCGACCCTGTCCCCGAAGCTGTGCTGCCGCCGACGGTGACGCCCGGGTTCTCGATCGACTGGAAGCTGGTCGCGGCGTTCCGCGGCAAGGCGGCCGAGGCTCTCACCCAACGGTTGGGGCAGGCGACCTCCCGCGAGGCGCAGCAGGAGCTGGGACGGGCGATCATCACCGAGTTGCTGGATGCTGCCGCAGACGAGGCGGTGACCGCCGGTCGGCCGACGTGGACTCGGGCCGAGCAGGCGGGGTTGGCGCAGGCCGTCTTCGACTCGTTGTTCCGGTTGGGACGGCTCCAGCCGCTGGTGGACGACGATCGGGTGGAGAACATCATCATCCTGGGCCACGATCGGGTGTGGCTGGAGCTCGTCGACGGAACGCTCATTCCGGGTCCGGCTGTCGCCGATTCCGACGAGGAGCTGATCGAGTTCATCAGCTTCCTGGCCTCCCGTGAGGGTTCGGCCCGCTCGTTCTCCGAGGCGCACCCGTCCCTGGACCTGCGGCTGGCGGACGGGTCGCGGCTGTCGGCGACGAACTGGGTGACCTCGACGCCGTCGATCGTGATCCGCCGCCACCGGTTGGTCGACGTCACCCTGGACGACTTGGTGCGGCTGGGCACCCTGACCCCGGTGATGGCGACATTCCTGAGGGCGGCGGTGAAGGCCGAGTTGTCGATCGTGGTCGCTGGAGCACAGGGTGCGGGCAAGACCACGCTGTTGCGCGCGTTGTGCAACGAGATCGACCCGCTGGAGCAGCTCGCCACGTTCGAGGATCCGCACGAGCTGTTCCTCGACGAACTGCGGGACCGGCACGCGGTCGTGCACGCCTTCGAAGCCCGCCACGGGTCGGGCGAGATCGGCGCGGACGGCAGGCCGGCCGGCGAGTTCGGCCTGGACATGGCCCTGCCGGTCAGCCAACGCAAGAACGTGGCACGTCAGATCGTCGGAGAAGTCCGGGGCCCGGAGGCATGGTTGATGATCAAGGCGATGGAATCCGGGTCTGGATCGCTGTCGACCACCCATGCCGCCTCGGCGGCGGACGCGATGGACAAGCTGGTGACCTGCTGTATGGAAGCCGGCCGGCACGTGTCGAGTGAATTGGCGGCCCGCAAGCTTGGGCGGGCGATCGACCTGGTCGTTCACATCCGACTCGACAACACGACCGACGTCGACGGTACCAGGCACCGCCGCCGAGCCGTTTCCGAGATCGTCGCCGTCGGGCAGGGCGAGGTCGACCTGGGCTACGCCATCACGACGGTGTTCAGCCCAGTGCCGAACGCGCCCGCGTCACCGACCTTGCTGCCCGACCACCTGCGGATGCTGGCCCGCCACGGCTTCGACATCGACACCTTCCACGCCCAGGCGACAGGAGCCCGACGATGACCCCGCTGATCGCCGCACTGTCGGGTGGCCTGATCGCCGCCGGCCTGGTCATGTTCGTGCTCTGGCTGTGGCCTGCCGAACCGGACGTCGCCAAGCCCCGCCGCAGCCCCGGCCTGATGATCCGATGGCGGCGCATTCCGGCCCGCAGCCGCTGGTCCGTCGTCGGGGGTATCGGCCTCGGCCTACTGGTGGCTGTCTTCACGGGGTGGTGGATCGCCGTCCTCGTGATCCCGGTCGCCGCCGTCGGGCTCCCCGTCTTGATCATCGGCACTCCAGAGAAGTCCCACATCGAACGCATGGAAGCCATGGCTGAGTGGACCCGCGGACTGGCCGGCGTGTTGAGCGCGGGCATCGGCCTCGAACAGGCCCTGGTCGCGATGCTCAAGTCGACCCCGCCCGCGATCGGCAAGGAAGTCCGGTCCCTGGTGGGCCGGATGCAGGCCCGCTGGTCGAGCGAGGACGCCCTGCGCGCCTTGGCCGACGACCTCGACGACCCGACCGGAGACCTGATCGCCGCCTATCTGATTCTCGGCGCCCGAAGGCGTGGCGGCAGCCTCGCGACCGTCCTGCAGACCTTGGCGGACTCGGTTGCTGAGGATGTGGCAGCCCGCCGCCAGGTCGAGGCCGAACGCGCCAGGCCGCGGGGAGCGATGAGGTGGACCACCATCATCACCGCTGTCGGGCTGACGGCCTTCTCCCTCAGCGGTGCGATGGCCGGCTATTCCAGCCCGCTCGGGCAGATCGCCCTCGCCTGCCTGCTCGGCCTGTACGCCCTCACCTTGTTATGGATGCAGCGCCTGGCGACACCGAAGCCGCTGCCCAGGTTCATCGGGTCGTCGGTGAGGCAGGACCGGCCGTGACCGGCATCTGGATCGCCGCCATCGCCGGAGCCCTCGTGGCCGCCGGTCTGGTGGGCATCGTCTGGTACCTGATCCCCGCCAGTGTCGACGTTGTCGATGGCCTCGACCGGCTGCTGACCCCAACTCGGCCCCGCGAGGCCGCCGAGACCCCGACCACGAGCACCGAGCGGATCGGCCACTGGACGCTGCGCCACCTCCCGCCCGCGCTGTGGAAGATGGCGCCGCTGCGCGACCTGGAGATCCTGCGCAAGTCGGTGAGCGAGTTCTACGGCGAGAAGGCTCTTGTCGCGATCATCGGGCTGGTCACAGTTCCTGCGCTGACCTGGGTGCTCAGCTTCGCCGGGCTGCGCCTGCCGATCGCGATCCCCGTCGGCGCCACGATCGCGATCGCGGCCGGGCTGTGGTTCCTCCCCGACATCGACGTCCGCCAGCGAGCGGCCGAGGCCCGGTCCGAGTTCGGCCGCGCGCTGGGTGCCTACATCGAACTGGTCGCGATGGAACGCCAGTCCGGCTCCGGCGCCCGCCAAGCCCTCGAGATTGCCGCCACCGTCGGCGACTCCTGGGTTTTCACCCGCATCAGCCAGGAACTCGCCCGCTCCGGCTGGGCCGGCCAGACCCCGTGGGAGGCCCTGCACAACCTCGGCGAGCAACTCGGGCTGTCCGCCCTGGGTGACCTGTCGGACATCATGCGGCTCGGTGGCGAGGAGGGCGCTCAGGTCGTCACGACGCTGCGGGCCCGGGCCGGAGCGAGCCGCACCCAGATGCGCACCGACGCCGTCGCCCACGCCAACAACACCGCCGAGCGCCTCACCCTGCCCGGCATGGTCATGGCCGCACTGTTCACCGTGATCCTCTTGGCGCCAGGACTGGCCGCCATGTTCGTCGGATAGCACTCCCTCCGAAAGGAACCCTGAAGTGAAGTACCTCATCGCATTCCAGCTGGCCAGCCAGCAACTGCTGGCCCGCGCCACCCAGCCGCGTCCCCGGGACGAACGTGGTGCCACGACCGTCGAGTACGTCCTGTGGACCGCATTCGCCGTCCTCATCGTCGGCGTCGCGATCGCTGTGATCACCGGCTACGTCAACACCCAACTCGCCAAGATCGGCTGACCAGATGCGGCTGGCTGGCGGCGAGCGAGGCTCAGTCACGGTCGAGATGGTGGTGCTGATGCCCGTCCTGCTCGGCACACTGTTCGGCGGCATCCAAGCGGGCGTGGTGTTCCACGCCCGCCACATCGCGATCGCCGCCGCCCAGGAAGGTGCCCGAACCGCAGCCGCCTACCAGGCGAGCCTTCCCGACGGGATCAGCACGGCCACAAGCGCCGCCACCGACTGGGCAGGCCAGTCCCTGACCGGCATCAAGGTCACCGGACAACGCACCACCACGCGGGTCTCCATCACCGTTCAGGGCAGCGCTATCAGCCTCCTCCCGGGAGTGTCCTGGGCCATCGAACAGACCGCCACCCTGCCCGTCGAAAGACTCGAATGAACTCCAGGTGGCGCAACGAACGAGGCTCGGCCACGGTCGAAGCCGTAATCGGCGTGCCCGTGTTCGTGCTGCTGATCCTGCTCGCGATCATGGGCGGACGCGTCGCGCTGGCCAAGCAAGCCGTCGACGCCGCCACCGCCGACGCCGCCCGGGTCGCGTCGCTGTCCCGTGACGCCATCAAGGCCGAGAGCGACGCGATCGAAGTGGCCGAAGCCAGCCTCGCCAACCAGGGCATCACCTGTCTCGACACCACCATCACCGTCGACACCGCGGCCCTGCGGCGTCCCGCCGGCACCCCGGGCGTGGTGACCGCCACCGTGTCATGCACCCTGCGGCTCGCGGACCTTGGACTGCCTGGGACGGCCAGTCGGACGATCACAGCCACGGTCGCCTCACCCATCGACACCTGGAGAGAGCGAGCCGGCCGATGACGCACCGAGACGAACGCGGCGCGGTCACTGTGTGGCTGGCCGGCGCCAGCGTGCTCATGGTCAGCATCATCGGCATCACCGTCGACCTCGGCGGGCAACTCCACGCCAAGGAACGCGCCCACACCATCGCCGCCCAGGCCGCCCGCACCGCAGCCGAGCAGATCACCGCCGACGCCATGCTCGGCACGGAACCCAAACTGGACGTCGGCAGAGCCCGCACCGCCGCCAACGCCTACCTGCGCGCCGCCGGCGTCGACGGCACCGTGTCGATCAGCGGCGGGATTCGAATCACCGTCACAGTGGTCGACACCTACCAGCCCCTGTTCCTCGGCTCCATCGGCGTCGGAACCCTCACCGTCTCGGCCAGCTCGACAGCCGAACTCAAGCGCGCCCTGGACGGGAGCGAACGATGACGACCGTCCGCAGCCAACGACTCGCCGGACTTGGCGCCAGCCTCCTCCTCACCGCCATCGTGGTGGCGCTCCCCGTGCTGCTGATCGCCACCATGCCCACCTACCTGCCGTCGATGGGCAGCTGGGACGATCTCCTCCGATTCCTCGCCAGCCCCGACGACGGCACCCCCGCCTGGCTCGCGATCTGGAGCTTCGCCTGCATCGTGTGGATCCTCCTCACAGCCCTGATCGTCACCGAGGTGGTCGCCGCGATCCGCGGAGTCCAGCCTTCCCGGCTCCGTGTCGCCCGCTGGTCGCAGAACCTCGTCCGTAATCTCGTGGCGACCGCCGCGCTGCTGTTCGTTACGACCCCGACACTGACCGCGCTGCCCGCACCCGTCGCGGTGGCCCAGCCCATCCCGACGCCGCCGACGCCCAACCTCACCTCCTCACCCGCCAAGGCAGCCCCAACCGCGCCGGCCACCGTCGACTACGTCGTGCAGCGCGGGGACTCCTTGTGGCGGATCGCAGAGCACCACCTCGGCGACGGCAACCGCTACCCAGAGATCGTCAAGCTCAATAGCAAGCTCCTCAGGCGCGGCCCGGACTTCATCCGGCAGGGCTGGACGATCAGGCTCCCCGTCGTCGAGAGGACGAACGGGTTCGACAGCTACACCGTCCGCGAAGGCGACACGCTCTCCGAGATCGCCCTCGAAGAACTCGGCAACGCCCACGCATGGCCGAGAATCGCCGCTGCCTCGCGCAGCATCGTCCAACCCGGTGGGCGCCGCCTGACCGACCCTGACGAGATCGACATCGGCTGGACCCTCCACATCCCCACGCGTGCCAGTGCGCCCGCCGTGGAGACGAAGCCGGACCCGGTCGACCAACCCGACCCGCGTCCGACACCCCCGACCGCGGCGCCGACCCCCACACCGTCCCCGATGCCGACCGACACCCCGTCCCCGACGCCGAACCCGTCTTCCGGCACGTCAACTGCTTCGGTTCCGGCGCCGTCCGACCTCAGCGAACCGTCCACCGACACCGTCGATGTCGAGGACGGCAACGAGGACGTCGTGCCGGTCTGGATGCTGCTCGGGATCACCGGCCCCGGCGTGATCCTTGCCGGAGCGCTCTGGTGGTCGCTTCGTCGCCGTCGCCGGAACCAGTTCCGCCACCGCCGGCCCGGCCGGCGGCCCGCTACCGTCGAGCCGGCCCTCGTCCCCGTCGAACGCAGTATCCACCTGGCCGCGACCACCGGAGCCGACGACCTCGTCCAGCACCTCGACGCCGCCCTCAAGACGCTCGCCGTCCAGCTGGACTTCGACGATCACGCGATGCCGCAACTCGCTGCCGTCCAGCTCAACGGCGACGGTATCCGGCTGCACCTGGCCGAACCCCTCGCCCAGCTGCCAGCACCGTGGACCGGCGAGGGTTCCGAGTGGCGCCTGGCACCGACACACCTCATCCAGCTCGAGCGCTCCGAGCAGGCTGCTCCCTACCCGCTGCTCGTCACTGTGGGCGCCGACAGCGACGGCGGGCTGTGGCTGGTCAACGCCGAACAGTTCGGCACCCTCAGCGTGAGCGGCGATCCCGACTACGTGACTGACCTCGCCCGGGCTGTCACCGCCGAATTGGCTGTGACTCCCTGGGCCGAGGACGCCCGCGTCGAGTGCATCGGCGTCGCTGGTGAGGTCCAGCCCCTCAACCCTGCCCGCATCCGGCACCACCACGAGCCGACCCACGTCGTCGACCTCGTCACCGGCGCGATCGACCACGCCGAACGTCTTGACGCCACCGACGCACCCGACACCCCGACCGCCCGCGCCACCGACGCCGACCTCGACACCTGGCCCGGTCACCTGCTGGTCATCACCGGCGACCACGCCGAGCTTGCCGGGCCGCTGCGGTCAATGGTCGTGGAACAGCCTGGACGCACCGGCACCGCAGTCGTCCTCGTGGGTGCCGAGACCATCGACGACAGCAACCTCCACCTCAACCTGACCAGCAACGGCAGGCTCGCGATCCCCGAACTCGGCCTCGACCTGGTGCCGGCCGGCATCACCAGCGACGAAGCCGAAGGGTTCGCGCGACTTCTGGTCCAGGCCGACACCCTCGCCGACGCACCCATCCGGGTGAACTCCTACGCCGAGCAGGGCTGGGAAACCCTCGCTGACCAGACCGGCGCGATCCGCAAAGACCTCACCGTTCCGCGCGATGCCCCGGACGACGCCACCACGACCAACCTGCTGCCCGAAACTGACGACGAGTACCTCGACACCGCCGCGACCACCGCCGACGACCTTGCCCGGCTGGCGCCCAAGGTGCCCATCGCGACCTCCGCGGCCGTCGCGGCCGCGGACCCGACCCTGGATGCCGATCTGGCCGACTGGCACGACCCCGCCTGCGTCCGCCCCAAGCTACGGCTCCTCGGCCCGGTCGCGGTCGAACTCGCCGACGGCGGCGAACCGGCGGTCGTGGGCGCCAGGAAGGGCAGTTTCGTCGAGCTGCTTGCCTTCCTCGCCACCCGCACCCGCGGTGCCACCACCCAACAGGTTGCCGACGCGCTGCGCATAGACCACGCCCGCGTACGCCACACCGTCAACCGGCTCCGCGACTGGCTCGGCGAGCACCCCGACAGCAAGCAGCCCTACGTGCCCCTGATGAGCCGGACCCACGCCACCAAGACGTCCGGAGTCCGCGCCTACGAGCTTCAAGGAGTGCTCGTCGACGCAGACCTGTTCCGCAGACTCCGCCTCCGCGGCCAAGCCAAAGGCCCCGCCGGCCTCGACGACCTGCGCACCGCACTCTCACTCGTCACCGGGGAACCCCTCACCGGCTTCAAGGACAACCGCGGCAACTGGGTCTATGACGGCGATCGCGTCGACCAGCAGCACGTCGTCGCCATCGCCGACGTCGCCCACATCGTCGCCACCGCCGAACACCAGGTCGGCAACCACCTCGCCGCCCGTGAAGCCGCTCTCATCGCGCTCAAGGCCGACCCCTACGGCGAGACCGCCCGGCTCGACTACCGGGCCGCCGGCGGCCGCGACCTCGGCGAACCCCCTGACCTTCCGCAGTCGCCGTTCCCCAGCGACGAGGACTGGCCCGAACGCACCCGCGAGATCGGGAACCACACAGTCCGGGAGAAGGCATCGAGATCATGACGTGGCTCGTTTCGTCCGCTGCACCCGCAGCGGTCCCTGCCCGCGGCACACGCGACCGCGTCCCACGCCGGCCATGACACAGAACCCAGACGATCCGGTGCGCCTCCAGATCTTCGATGTCGCAGCGCAGCCACCAGAGCTGCTCTTTCAAGCCGACTGCACAACGGGCACGATCGAGGCCGTCGCCAGGCAATGGGTTCGCGGCTGGGAGGCCGAGCGCCTGCCCCGCCTGGAGCCAGCGATCCGCAATGCCCTCGGCTGCGGCCGACCAGGATCAGGGTTCGCCATACTCCTCAACAACCCCAACAAGCTCGCGTTCTACGCCAAGTGGGCCGACTGACGAACCTCTCTCAACCCGATTCGGGGACCTGCCGCATGCTCGGACCAGGCGGAAGGCACACACGTAGGCAGGGAGCGTCACGCCTTCTGCTATTGCCGCTGGGGGAGTGACGCCGCCCGGACCTTCCTCCGGGCCGATGTGTGTTCGTTGGCAGTGGCTCCGCCGGGGTGTCTGCGAGACCGAAGAGACTGCCGTTCTGCGGCGCCGTGGACGGGGTCCGATCGAGACTCGCGTCGGCTAGTGTCCATCACATGCCATCCAGCGAAGGGCCAGCGTCGAACCTGCTTGGCGATGATCCACGCGATGGGACTGAGCGGAGGCCAGACGAGCTGGGCCGCGAGGCGTTCGCCATCTATCTTGCTGAACTCGTCGGAAAGGTGATCGAGCAGAGCGACTCCAGCGTGCTGGCTCTGATTGGGGACTGGGGCTCCGGCAAGTCGTCGATCCTTGAGTTGCTTCGACGAAAGCTCGGGTCCGACGGCTCAAACTGGCTCCTCGCGGAGTTCAATCCGTGGACCTATCCGGATGCACAACACCTCATGCGTGGCTTCTTCACAGAGCTGCTGGCCGCAGTGCCCAGAGCGGACCGTCAGAAGCCCGTTCGGGAGACGCTGGGCAAGCTCGCCCAGGCAGTTAGCCCCTGGGGAAAGCTCGCCGGGGCATTCGGTGTTGACGGCGAGGCCGTTCTCGACGCGAGCGCGGACGCGCTGCTCGGACTCACGAGCGCCTCAGCAGCCAAACGCACCGCTGAGGAAGCTCTGCGAGATCTGGATCACCCCATCCTCATGGTGATCGACGACCTGGACCGCCTGACACCCGATGAGCTTCTCGAGGTGCTCAAGTTGGTACGTCTCGTCGGCCGCCTGCCGCACGTCTACTACTTGCTTGCCTACGACGAGCGGACGCTTTTGGACGTCCTGCGGCGGACTCCGATTGCGGGCGATGACGAGGGCCGCGCGCGCGCCTACCTGGAGAAGATTGTGCAGGTACGGCTCGATATGCCGGCACTTCGCGGAACGCAACGGGCCAACCTGATGAATGAGGGACTGAACTCGATCTTGACCGCGAACCATGTCGCCCTAACCGAGTCTGACCAGCAGCGGTTGAGCGACATCTACTCCGAGGTACTGGACCGGCGCCTGAGGACGCCCCGCTCGATCAACCGCTTCCTCGGACAAGTCCAAGCCTCCTATCCTCCGCTGCACGGGGAGGTCGACTTCGTCGACTACTTCCTTGTCACCTGGTTGCGGACGCAGGAGCCAGGCGTGTACGCGCTTCTCCACCGTGAGAGAGATGCGTTGCTCGGCAAGGTCTTGACGAACTGGTCTTTGAATCCGAGCCGTGAGGAGGAGGCGAAGCAGAAAAGAGACTGGGACGAACGTCTGCGACACGCCGGGGTTGGTGTGGCCGACAACGAGGGGGTCGCCCGCGTCCTGTCCAGCTTGTTCCCAAAGCTCGAAGCTGTCTTCTCGTCTACTCGCTCCTACGGACGCAGTAGTCGGAACGCGGGACGCCGCATCTACGACCCCGACTACTTCGATCGTTACCTGAACTTCGGCGTGCCAGATGAGGACCTGCCAGACGCGGTCATCGCAGCGGCCCTCGCAGACCTTGGAAGTCGAGCGACCTCAACAGATCTCCAGCGATTCACGAGGGACCTGCACGCCGACCCGGGTCGGCTCTTGCGGAAGGTCGACGCAATGCGGATCTCCGGATTCGCGATCCCCGAGCCTGCGCTCTTCAAGCTCTTGGCTGACGCCTGGGCGGTTGTCGGTGATGCTGCACCGCGCATTCTGTTTTCTGCCCGTCAGGACGTCGAACATGGGGCGGCCTACGCCATAGCCAAGATGCAACCCGTTGCAGCAGCCGCGGCGGTCGAAGCCGTCTCCGAATCGGCTGAAGGCGCCGAGTTTGCCATCAACGTCGTGCGGGGGATGTGTCGTAGTACGCAGTCCCCCCGGACCGGTGGATATGACCTGACTGAGCTCAGGGCCGTCGTCTCTACGACGATGCGTCGCCTCAACGCGGTAACCTCCGGCTCCCCTTTCGAGGACCCGTCCATGCAGCGCCTCCGTGCCTGGCAGGACATTGACTCTGACGCGGCCGATGACTGGCTGCGCACGAAGGTGGACGATGGGACTTGGTCACTGCTGGACACGATTGGGGCACTCACACCCGTGACCACGATCTACTCAGGTGCTGAGCCACGACAGGGCCTGGCGGAGATCGACCTTGACGCACTCGACCGGATCTTCGGCCTCACCAGGGTCTTTCAAGAACTGTCTTCGGAGATCGACGTCGCAACACCACTACCAAACAATCCCCTCGAGACCGAGCCGACGCCAGAAAACCGAAGTCAGCACGCGTTGAGCGTTCTGCGCAGTGCCCGGAATCGGGATGCGTCCCGGGAGACTGAACGGGGTTAGTGCCCTAGCGACTAGATGGCGCTCATCGACCAGTCGCAACCAATCGCGCCGCCCCGGAGCGCATGGACCGATCATCGCATTCGCGGCTTGATTGCTATGGCAGGGACCGATCGGCGAAGGCGCGCTGGAGCACGTCGTCCCTGCATCCGATCTCGGCAAGCCGCGTCCGGGTGGCACCTGCCCGCTGGTCCAGGCCGCGGGAGACCATCGTGGCCAGTTGCACCTCCAAAGGCACCACAGGGACGGCCAGTCCGCGCCATGGGACCCACTCGCAGTACCCCCATACGTCGCGGCCCACGGTCTCCAACAGCAGATCGTCCCTGCTCGGCTCGCGGATCCTGGCGACTTCCACCCGGCACCCGGATACTGCCCACCGGCCGAACAGCCACGAACCATCAGCTGTGGCCAACAAGGGTCTCGCGGGGGTGCTGACGAAGCTGGCCAATTCCTCGGTTGCACCCGCCCCGGCGGCGAACGCACCCAACCGGTCCACGCCGGCGTACATCGCAATGTCCGGCGTGTCGGGATGGACGAGAATGTCGACGTCACCCGGGACGATCACGACTCCCTGAACCGCAGTCGCTGCACTGCCGATCAACATCCAGCGCAGCTGCGTGGCGACACAGTCGACGAAAGCCGCAAGCGCAGCCTCCCACGGCTCCATGCCGACCGTATCGCTCATGCAGGCGACCGTAACAGCGCCCACTGACGAGTCGGAGGCCGCCAACGCGACCGTCCCGACCGTCCTGTCTGCCGCGCCATGGAGGGTTGAGGAGGCGGTGCCTACTCGTGGACGGTTTGCTGGGTGAGGTGGACCGCACCTATGCTGAATGCGTTCACTGAACGCGTTCAGGAGGGCTGTGGGCAGCAGGGCCGAGTCGAAGGCGGAGTCGTCACGCCGGGTGGTGGCGGCTGCTGCGGGGTTGTTCAGGCGGCAGGGGTACGCGGCGACGACGGTTCCGCAGATCGCGGCGGTGGCCGGTGTGTCGGTGGGCACGGTCGCGAGTGTCGGGTCGAAGGACGCATTGTTCCTGCGGGTGTGGGAGGAGGCCTCGACCGCGGCGTCGTTGGACATGCTGGCCGGGGCGAGGCAGGCATCGGGATCGGTGACCGAGCGGGTGTGGAGCTACTTCGACGGTCTGGTGGAATCCTCGATCGCGATGCCTGACGCTCTACGTGACTACTTCGTGGCGTATCTGCGTGAGCGGGATCATGTCGAGAACCAGGCCCGGCTGGCCGGCGTGGTGGACGCGATCCGCGGCTTGTTCCCCGCCGACGAGCAGTCGGCCACAAGCTCGCCGGCGGTGCTGGCCGCCTGGACGCTGTGGTTGTCGTTCTCGTCGATCTGTTTCGGGTTGGCGGCTACATCGATCCCGCCGGATGAGGCACGTCGGTTGATGCGTTCGGTGGTCGTGGCGCAGTGCGCGCCGTTCGAGGAGTGAGGGAGACTAGGTGAAGGTCACGCTGGTCAGCTACGGCAGTCTTGGCGACGGCATTCCGCTGGTCGCGCTGGCGCTCGGGCTGCGGGCCGCAGGTCACCGGCCCGTGATCGTGGCCGAGCAGACCGCGGGCACCATTGCGGCCGAGCACGGGCTGGAGTTCCATGCTCTGGCCGGGGACATCACCGATCTGATGCGGCCGGGCGCCCCCATGGTTCAGATGGTCGAGGCCGGTCACCTGACCCTCGGGTCCTTCCGGGACTACCAGCGGGACGATCGGGCGTGGTTGGAGATCCTCGCCGCGGCCGCCGTCGGGTCGGACGTGGTGGTGGGGATGCCCACAGCTGGCTACCACGCACTCACCGTCGCCGCCGACATCGGTGCACTCCCGGTCATCGCCGAACTACAACCACTCGCACCGACCCGCGACTTCGCACCGTCCGGGCTCGGCGACTTGCGCCTGCCCCGGTTCTTGAACCGGACACTGGGGCACATCGTGGATTTCGCCGGCTGGGCAACGATCGCGCGCGCCGTGAACCGTGCCCGCCATGAGCTGGGCCGGCCGCGAACCGGTAACCCGACTCGCGGCGTGCGCCGGTTGGGCGCCTGGTCACCAACCCTCGTGCCCAGGCCTGCCGACTGGCCCCCAACAGCGACGGTGACCGGAGCGTGGCAGCTGGCTACCCCGACGGACTGGCGTCCCGAGCCAGCACTCCAGGAGTTCCTGGACGCCGGCGAGCCGCCCATCTATGTCGGCTTCGGCTCGATGCCGACCTTCTCCGGAACCAAGGCGCTGACCGACGCCCTCCTGACCGGTCTGGCCGGACACCGGATCATCCTCGCCCGCGGTGGGACCCATCACGAGCAGACCTCCGAGGACGTACTCGTCACCGGACACGTGCCGCACGACTGGCTGTTCCCCCGGTGTGCTGCGATCGTGCACCACTGCGGCGCAGGTACCAGCCACTCCGCGCTAGCGTCCGGGATACCCTCGATCCCGGTTCCGTTCACCCTAGACCAGCCCTTCTGGGCACGCCGACTCACCGACCTCGGCATCGCCTCCCCACCCCTCGACCCCCGACATCCCGACCCGGACGCCGTCCGCACCGCCCTGTCACACGTCCAGACAAGCCACGTCCGCGAACAAGCCGCGCTCTCGGCCGAACACGCAGCCACCGAACAGGGCGTCCAAACCGCCACAGCCGCCATCGAGAAACTCACCGACTAGGCCACCGGAAGAACCTTCCGGTCATGGTCGCACGTCGCGCGGTCGTTCCCGCCTTCGCGTGGGGGATCGGACCGGGCGGCTAGCCTTCGACGGTGATGGCCTGCTGCTCAGTTGTCGATCCGGCGACGGCCAGCACAATCTGCTCGCAGCTCATATCCTGTGTCGGCATGGCCGGCTTCCTCCCCTTCTCCGCGGCGCCATGACGACTACGCGAACGCCACCGTCAGGAGTTGTCAGAAACCTGCACTCGGTGATCAGGTGGCGTGCCGTCTGCCGAGGTTGCGGTTGGCGAATGGACGCTGGCCGACGGCCTCGACGAACCCGCGGATCAGATCCGCCTCGACGATTGCGGGGTCCTTGCCCGGGGTAGGCCGCCAGGCGACGAGGAGTTCGCCGGCATCGGCCAACTGCCAGATGTACCGACCGCCCCAGTGTCGGGCGCGACTGCCAAGGCCATGTCGGCGGTATGCGTCCAGCCTCCGCTCCAGGTGGCTCGCCTTGCCGAAGTAGACGACCTCGGCGCCGTTCACCCACGCAGTCGCGAGCGCTTCTGGGGAGACCGATGGATCACCGCGGAGCGCGCCGGCCGGGTTCCGCGGCAGGAACTCAGGCGGCTCTTGGCTGCAACGGAGCACCGCGTAGACCCCCTGGGTCGAGGGGACGGCGGTGGCGGGAAGCTCGGCGAACCGGACGAACCCTTTGAAGCCGACGTCCCTCAGGTCGGCTCGCGTCGTCACCATGGCGACCATTGTCTAGCATCGTCGGCCTAAGAACTTCCTGAACCTGCGAACGCACTGCGATGTCACTGTCCCCGGCGCTGACAAGGGGATTCACCAGTTGTCACCGAACGCCGGTGTGCGTTCCTGTCAATGTCCCCGGGCAGATCTGTGGATAACTCGGGCCGCTTGGACAGGTCTGGGGACAAACCCGACTACATCGCCTTGATCGCCTTCTGTGGTCGCGAAGACCGCGGAAGGAGACATGAGATGAGGTCGGTTGGTCGGGAGCTGGACTTCGCCAGCTCGGAAGCTGTGCCGGGTGAAGTTGAGGCGGCCTGGCCCGGTTGGCAGGAGCTTCACCCGGAACTGCGTGTTGTCGACGCCAGTGGACTACGGGCGTGGCTGAAGCAGGTACCAGGCGAGGAGAGCGACAGGGTGCTGTGCGTCCTCGCACGGCGGGCGTCGGAGCGGGGCGAGGACGATCACGCGGCACGGGTGGCACTGGTGTGGGCGCTGCTGCCCGGGGCAGGCTGCCTCGCCTCCCGCTACCGGTACCTGCCGAATCCCAACTTCATCGTCGCCGAGCAGCTGTGGATTCAGGCCTCCGAGTTCCCCTGGCAGACGACCTCGAAGGTCGCGGCCAATGTGCTCGCCAAGGTGCGCAATGAGGTGCTGCGTGAGATCGGAGTGTCGACCCGTCCCGATCCAGCCGAACGGCTGAACGCTTCCGCGGTTCAGTACGTCGACACCTGGCGCTCGCACATCGCGCCCGCCGAGCAGACCGGGGCCGACGAACTGCACGAGCTCCTCGACCATGCGGTCGACACCCAGGTCATCACCCCGTGGGATCGCGCGCTGCTTCTGGTGGCCGTGGATGTGGGCTACGACGCCAGCTGGGCGCTCAAGCGAGACAGCTGTCTTGGCGGCTTCACCGGCAACGCCTTCTCCGCTCTGGTCGCCGAGCGGCTCGGCTGCTCGGCACGGACCGTCCGTCGACGCGTTCATCTCGCGGTTCGGGCGCTGCGCGACTCGCTGCCGCACCTGCTCGATGAGGTTCGTGATGCTGCCTGAGATCCTCGTGGCCGACATGGACGGTCCTATGCCTTCTTCATGGCCGAGGTGATCGGAATGACTGACGCGACGATCGAGTGGGCGCCACTCGCAGCAACCGTGCGGAACGCGCTCGCCCAGAGGGCTCGCCGGCAGGGGCGGCCGCCGGACAGCGGGCTGTATGGATGGCAGCCCCGCTACGACGAGCGCGTGGTAGCGGTTGCCGGGCTGACCGGGTCGGCCGGCGCGACGACGGTGAGTCTGGCTTTGGCGTCCGTGGCCACTCTCACCGGCCCGGCCAGGATCATCGAGTGCGCACCGCCCAGCCGCTCCGGGCTGACTGCCGCAGCCGACGCCGAACTCGGTACCGGTCGCGGTGGCTGGACGAGGGGTCAGCGCGAGGGCGTCACTCTGATCCGCCGGAGCTCGACGTCCTTGTTCGACGCAGCCCCGCCACCGTCGGAGGAGGCGGAGACGTTCACCGTCCTCGATGTCGGGGACCTGCTGACCGATCGGCCCGGCGAGCAGTCGATCGCTGCTGACGTCGCGGATGGCTGGGTGCTGGTGGCGAAGCCGAGCGTCCCGTGCCTGCGGCAGCTGGAACTCGTCCTCGACCTCGGACTGGCACACAACCCGACGCTCGCGATCGTCGGCAGCTCGCCCCGGCGTTGGCCGAGCCGGCTGGCCTCGGCCATCCAACCGCGCACCCGCGCGCTGCTCGAGTCGGGCCGGGTAGCGACCTTCCGCCACGACAAGCTCCTCGCGCTCACCGGCCTGACCCCGGATCCACTGCCTCGACACGTCGCAGCCTCCGCCCGGACGCTGCTCACCTTCCTGGAAGGACGACCCCAATGAGGTTCCTGATCCCGCTCAAGGTCTGCCCGGTCGCACCCGGCCAGGCTCAGCAGTACGTCGACCAGATCACCGGCAACGTCCTGTGGGGCGTTCAGTGGATCTTCGTCGTCGCGCTCGTGATCAGCGTCGCCGCGATCGCCGGCGGGCGCCTGTTCATGATGCCGCACGCCTCCCGCGCCGGGGTCATCTCTGCGGTCGTCGTCTTCTTGTCGGTGATCGCCTACCTGACCCTGCCGTCGCTTCTCGACGCGCTGATGGGGAAGGGCTGCATCTGATGGCTGCCCAGGACATCACCGGAGCCCCGTGGCCCCGGTGGCGCCTGTTCCTCGGGCTGGCCGTGGTCGCGACCGTCGGTCTACTGCTGTTCGGCGGGCTCGTCGCCACCATGCTGGCACTCGTCGTCCCCAGCACACCGGGGACGGAACCGGTCGACGTCGTAGCCACGGAACCCTCGGGCGAAGACCGGCGAAACGCGATCGCGGCATCATCTCTGCCGGATGTCCCGCCTGACGCCAGGTGGCCCCACGCCCCGGCCGCAGTCCCGCCGCCCGAGATCACGGTCCCGGTCTCAGCGTCGATGGGACCGGCAGGCGTTTCGTCGGGCTTTCCCAGGACGTCCGAGGGCGCGCTGGGTCAGCTGGCGGCGATCGAGGTGCGGGTCCTGGAAGCGATGAGCATCCCGGTCCTCAACCAGGTGCATTCCGCATGGGTTGCGCCGGGTGGTCCAGAGCTTGCCGCGTGGGAGATGTCGGCCAACGTCCAAGCCTTCCTCGGCGCCGTCCCGCACGAGGCACCCGACCGGATCGACGACACCACCACCGTCACTGTTGTCCCGGTCGGCGCCCAGCTGAAGGGGACGGACGGCCCGGACTGGGTCCTGGCCTGCGCGATGGTCGAGGTCCGCGCCACGGTCGCCACCGATGCACGTATGGCCTACGGACACTGCGCCCGGATGGCGTGGGCGAACGACCGCTGGCTGATCGCGCCCGGCGTCCCACCGGCAGCGGTCGACGGCGCGTGGCCGGGCACGCAGGAGTTCATCGACGCCGGCTGGAAGACCTGGAGGCAGGCATCGTGATCCCGATCTTCCCGAACCCGTTCGACCCGCTCGGCAGCGTCGCCTCGAAGATCGTCTATGACGGCTGGACGGCCGCGATGCTGGGCATCTGGAACGCCGGCCTCTGGCTGCTCCAACTGGTGCTGAACCTGGGCGACATGCTGCTGACCCCGGACCTGCGTGAGGGCGGGCCCGGCGCGGGCATCTACCGGACGGCCTTCTGGATCGCTGGCGCGCTCGTGCTGATCCTGGGCATCGTCCAGATCGGGACGGCTGCGGTCCGGCGCGACGGCCGCAGCCTCGCCCGAGTCGGGATCGGTGTGGTCCAGTTCGCGATCGTGTGGGCGGGTTGGCTCGCGTACGGAGTCGTGCTGATCGCCGCCACCTCGGGGCTCACCCGGTCACTGATGCAGTCCCTGCTTCACGCGGACGCCTGGTCGGCCATCAAGATCGGCGAACCCTTTGGCGCCGGCGACCTCACCGACGCCACGGTTGCCACCGTGCTCGGCTTCATGGGCTTCTTCGTCGTGATCGCCGCGCTCGGCCACTTCCTCGTCCTGCTCGCGCGGGCGGCCGCCCTGATGGTGCTCGCCGCGACCACGCCGATCGCCGCCGCCGGCCTGATCGGCGACGCGGGGCGAGCGTGGTTCTGGAAGTCACTGCGCTGGTTCCACGCCGCCGCGTTCGCTCCGGTCGTCATGGTGCTGGTCTTCGGGCTCGCGAACCAGTTCACGACCGGCATCGCCACCGGGCTCGGCAAGGACTTCTCCGCCATCGGTACCTCGGTGGTCGGGGTAGTGCTGATCCTGATCTCGGTGTTCAGCCCGCTAGCGCTGTTCCGGATGCTCGCCTTCGTCGACCCCGGCACCAGCTCCGGCGCGGCGATGCGCGCCGGACTGGCAGCGAACGGGGGCATCCAGGGACTGCTGTCCCCGAAGCCCGCGGACGGTGGCGCGGCAACGCGGACCGACGAACAGGGACGGACGAGCGCGGAGGGCTCGGCCGAGGCGCAGACAACGGCCCGGTTCGCGAACTCCGCCTCGGGGGTCATGAAGGTTCTCGGGCCGATTGGCCAGGTCGCCGCAACGGGTCTTGGCGCGATGGCGACAGTCGGCACGCGTGGAGCCTCGATGGGTGCCGACCTGACCAGCCAGATGGGCGTCGGCCACCAGGTCTGGCCACCTGACCTCAGCCCGCAGGCCAGGAAGGCCAGCCAGACCCAGGACAGCCGCCAAGACCAGAATGGCAGCGACGGCAACCCGCCCGCGGACAACACCGAAGCAGGCGCGGACAACACCCCACCCGCCCCCGGCAACAGCGGGGCTCCCTCGACCCTGGCGGCTCGGCCCACCGTCGGCGCCACTCCAGCAGACGGTGCACTCGCGAGTGGAGGAACCGTAGCAGGCGGCGGGGAAGCTGCCGCTGCCGTAGCGGCTCTGTGACCGGAAGGACGACGATGGCTGTTTACAGCGACTATTCCCGAGACCGGATCGGCTGGTTCTTCGGACTCACCGGTCCACAACTGGGCGTGCTCGGCGCTGCCGCGCTGCCGGTGTTCATCGCTGTGAACCGGCAGCAGTGGGGTCTTGCTGGGGCGCTGATCCTTGCGTGGACCGCCTTGCTGGTGCTGGTGGCCGTCCCGATTCGAGGGCGCTCGCTCACCGGTTGGCTGGTCGCGTGGTCGGCATTCACGCTCGCCCGGGTCGCGGGCTGGTCACGGTTCCGGTCTCGAGCGAGCGTCGGCAAGACCAGGGACTTGGCCGAGGTCGACCTGCCAGGCGTGCTGTCCGGGGTCGTCATCCATGACGGGCCACCGTCCGGGCCATCACAGGCGAGGGTGGCGATCATCCAGGACCACGCAGCCCACACGTGGGCTGTCACCGCCGCGATCACCCACCCCGGCGTCGGCATGGCCGACGGCAACCAGCGCGCGGGCTACGGGACGGGCCTGGCCGACCTGCTCGACGGATGCGTACGCACCGAACTGATCGGCGAGGTGCTGTTCATCGTCCGCACCGTCCCCGACGACGCCGCAGAACGGCACCTGTGGAGCCAGCGCCATCGCCGGCCCGACGCACCCTTGCTCGCGGTCGCTATCACCGACCAGCTCACCGCTGGCCTCGCCGCAGCCTCGGTGCGCACCGAGGCGTTCATCACGATCGTGGTGCCCGAGGCCCGCCTGTCGCGGGAGGCCCGCGAGTTCGGACGCGGCATCGACGCCCGCGCCCGCGTCCTCCTCCAACTCATGGGCGAAGTCGAGGCACAACTGCGCTCCGGCTTCGGCGCGACCTCGGTCGCCTGGCTGACAAGCCCCGAACTGGCCCTGGGCGTACGAACCGGGTTCGCGTCCACGGAACGAGCGGGGATCATCGAGGCCCGGGCCGCTGCATCCATCGACCCCGGCGTGGAGGCGTCGATCCCGTGGGCCCAAGCGGGGCCCGGCATTGCCCAGGCCAGTGGACGGCACTACTCCCACGACGCCTGGCTCAGCATCAGCGCGACGCTCAAGCTGCCAGACCGCGGTGCCGCCCTCGGCGCGCTGGCCCCCGTGCTCGTGCCGACGGAGCCGGGGGAGCGACGCAGTCTGCTGGTCGCGTTCCCGCTGCTCGCCCAACAGTCCGCCGATCGGCAGACCGCGAACGCCGAGTGGACTGCCGACATGGCCGACGCCGTTCGCGTCAAGGCCGGCATCCGCAGCCGAGCCCGCCAACGGGCCGAACACGCCAAGGCCCACGGATTGGACGACAAACTTGCCCACGGCAACGCCCTCACCCGGCCGTACGCCGTCGCGACGGTCACCGTGCCCCGCCCGTGCGCCATCAACGAGGCCGGACGCAGGCTCGACGCCAGCATCCGTCGCGCGGGCTTCGCACCACTGCGCCTCGACCTCGCCCATGATCTCGGCTTCGCGGTCTCGACCATCCCGCTCGGGGCCTCGCTCACCCGGAAGGCCTACCGATGAGGCGGCGACCTCGCGCCGGACGCTCCGCGTCCGAACTGCTCGCCGACTTCGGCCACCCACTACCCGTCCGTCCAGTGGAGCTGCCCGCGGAGCGGGAACCCCGGCTCTTCCGGCCGGTCTCTCGCCGGGGCGTCGCCAGGCCGGGACACGGCTACGCGCCGGCGTCTGCGCCGGCGACGGTGTCGCGCATGACGTCGGACCAGGCGGGCGTTCTATGGCCGTTCATCACCGGGCCAGGGCTGCCACCCACCGGCGCCGTCATGGGCATCGACCAGCAGTCTGGTGGGTGCTTCTTCGCCGACCCCGGCGGCTGGGTCCTCGACGACGCGATCGGCGTCACCAACCCGAACGTGTTCGTCTTCGGCAAGCCCGGACGCGGCAAGTCCGCCACCATCAAGGCCTTCGCGACCCGGCTCATGCCCTTCGGCTACCGGACCCTGATCGCCGGTGACCCCAAGGACGAGTACGAACCCCTCTGCGGGGAGCTTGGCGTCGAGCCGATCACCGTCGGCCACGGACTGTCGGCCCGCATCAACCCGCTCGCCTTCGGACCCCTCGGACAGGGCTGGGCCGACCTCCCCGCGGCGGAGGCCAGGCGACGGGTCGCGATCGTGTTTGCCCGATGGCTGACCCTGATTCGGGGCCTCGTCGGATCGCAGCGGATCGGGGAGGCACGCGTACCGTTCGGGCCGGTCGACGAGGTCGTGGTGAAGACCGCGCTCGCCCATCTGACCGGGCACCGCCAGGGCAACACGGTGCTGGTCGAGACGACGATCCCGCAGCTGTGGCGGCTGCTGGACGAGCCCACCGACGAGTTGGTCGCCGAGTGTCGCTACGCCACCACCCGCCAGTTCCTCGACGAAACTCGGCTCCTGCGAGACGCCCTGGGCCAGTTGGTCTCCGGCGCGCTCGCGGGCCTGTTCGACGGACCCACCACCATCGACATCGACTGGAATGCGCCGATCCAGTCCCTCTCCCTGTCGAGGCTCGAAGCCCTCGGTGACGAGGCCGTCGGGATCGCCCTGACCTGTCTCAACTCCTGGAGCCGCGGCATGCGCGAACTTGCCGCCCCCGGCGACCTGCGCGTCGTCGTCCGCGACGAATCCTGGAAACAGCTCCGGCTCGGCCCCGAGGCGGTCAAGAGCTTCGACGCCGACCTGCGGCTCTCCCGCCGCGACGGGGACGTCCAGGTAGCGGTCGCCCACAAGCCGTCGGACCTGCTCACCGCCGGCGACGCCGGCTCGCAGGCAGTCGCGATCGCCAAGGACCTGCTCCACCTGGCCGACACACACATCCTCCACGGTCAGGACCCCGCCGTCGCCGAAGACCTCCACCGGCTCCTCGGGTTGTCGGCGACCGAGCAGGACCTCGTCACCGGCTGGGCGATGCAGGGCAAGGGGCGCGCCCTGTGGTGCGTCGGAGACCGGCGATACAAGGTCCTCACGGTCCTTCACGAGAAAGAGCGGACGCTGTTCCAGACAAACGAACGATGGCTCGACTACTCGGCAAGGCCGTGATGAAGCCCGCGGTATGGATCGCCTGCCTCACCCTCGTGGTGGCCCTCAGCGTCCCTTTCGGCGCCGCCCTCGTCATCACCACGATCGCGACGCCGGCAGCCGCCCACCAGCTGTCGATCGACTCCTGCAGCACCATCACGGACGAACCCGGGCTACCCACACCAGCCCCGAGCCCCACGCCCGAGAACGTGACAACCGACCTGGACTGCGTGCCCGTCAGCGGCGATCTGCCGCCCGGACCGGGCGGAAGCTGCCCACCAAGTGGCAGTGCCGCCGAACGCGGACTCAGGCCCAACGCCTTACGCGCGCTCCGTTGCGTCAAGCAACGCTTCCCGTGGATCAAGTACATGGGCGGCGTTGGTTCCCGTCCGAGCGGCTACGTCTCGGACCACCCGCGCGGACTGGCGGTCGACTTCATGATCCCCGCCTGGAACAGTCACGCCGGCAACGCCCGCGGCTGGGAAGTCGCCCACTGGCTGCAAGCCCACGCCAAGGATCTGCACGTCAAGTACCTCATCTTCGACAACCGCTCCTGGCGCGCCTACAACCCGTCAGCCGGCTGGCGCCCCTACCGCTATCCCGGCCCGAACCCGAACAACCCGACCACCAAACACGAGAACCACGTCCATGTATCCGTCTATGCCTGATGCGCAGATGGCTATGGTCTATCTGCGCAGCTCTGCGTATCATGGTGGCATGTCCCATCCGCTGGCCACCTTCGATCCCGACGACATCCGTGACAGCTCGACCGATGTTGGCCTGCCCGGCTGGGCGAAGGCGCTGGTCGACCGGGTGCGCGAGGCCGCCGCGTCGGGCCAGACAGTCACGGTGACCGCAGAGGAGCGGATGCTCACCCCCGAACAGATGGCGCGCAGGCTCGGCGTCCACCGCTCGACGATCACCCGCAAGATCCTCGCCGGCGAGATCCGGGCACTGAAGGTCGGCAACCGGCATCGTGTCCCGTACTCGGAGTTCCAGCGGTACCGCGAGCACATGCTGGATCGGATTGCTCGCGCATCTGCACCCGATGTCGAGGCGGAGCTCTTCGGTGACCAGTGACGACCTGCTGGTCGTCTTCCTGGACGCCAACGTTCTGGCCAAACCCGTGACCCGCACGTTGGTGTTGCGCTGTGCCGCCAGCGGCTACACGGTGCGGTGGAGCCGCACCGCGGAGGAAGAGGCCGACCGGCACCTGACCGGTCGCCAACTGTCCATCGCGAGTCTCCGCGCGTTGGTGGAGATCCCGCTCAGCCCGACCGCCGCAGACCCCGAGCGCTTCACAGGGACCTCGGCCGATGACGGACAGATCCTTGCCGACGCCGAAGCCGCCGGAGCGACCTTCGTGGTGACCGAGGACGTCGACGACTTCGCGGAGCTTGACCTGCGAACCGCGGGCGTCACCGCAGTGAACCCGGACCTGTTCCTCGCTACACGCGCAGACCGGGATGTGTATCGGCGTGCCCTGGAGGTGATGGTCAGCGGTATGGCTGATCCGTCACGCACACCCGCTGAGTTGCATGCGGCGATCGCGCGGCAGCATCCCAGGCTGTTCCAGCGCCACCGCGAGCTGTTCGAGGTGGAACCTCAGGCGACCGGTCACCGGCCACCGGCCGCGCTCTACCACGGCCTCACCTGCCTACGCTGCCTCACCAGACAGCCTCTCGAGGCTGAGCTGACCAACGGCCTGTGCCCGTCGTGCACCGCAGCGACTTCCCCGACCAGCCCTGCGGCAGACTGACGTGGTGAGCGCCGACCGCCAAGCTTGACAACAGACAGCCGAAGCCCTGATGCGATCGCGTTTCGCACCATTCCGTGGCGGCGATGAGTGGCTGCTGTCCGACCCGGGCGAATCTGGCACTCCTCTCAGGACCGCGATGAACGTCGTTCGTGGGGGACTGGCGGGGCGGGGAAGTCATGCGTCCTGTTCTGCCGAGTTGAGGATGTACCGAACCACCCGGGCTGGAGCCCGGGGTCCGCAACTGGCCGATGCCCGCGATCATTGTTTGTTCGGTCATGGGTCGGGGCTTAGCATCGTCAGGCCTCAGGTTCGGAGGGGTGGCCAGGTTCCGAGGTGGCGGGCTGCGCCCCGCCGTTCAGCCGGTGGGGCGCAGTTAGCTGATCAGCTGCGAGCGCTGGTGGATGCCCAGCTTGCGGTAGACCTGCTGGATGTGGTGGACCGACCTATTCCCATCGCGTGAATGCTCCCCGGGGACCCGCTGCGCACTTGCGGTCAACTGTCACTACACAGGTGAGCCGTTCCAGTTGCTTGTGTAGGAGCTCCGCCTGGTCCTTACTGGCGGTGAGCTGGTGCTCGAGGAGCCAGAGGTTGGGCTTGTTTGTGACCCAAGCGGCGATAGATCGTGGTCTGGTGCCGCGGTGACGCAGCAGGCCCACGACTCGATTGACCCCGTCGAGCCCGTCGTGCACGGTGATGCGCAGGATCCAGTCCGATACCTGATCCACCTCAGGTTCCGGTCATGGCCGTGGTGGCGCAGGCGACGTACGGGATGGGACAGAGGACCCAGGCGCCGACGCTCAAGCGGTGGAAGGCGAGCTTCTCGTGGTTGCGGCGTAGGACCACGACTGCCCCGATCAGGTGGATCGCCATCAGGATGATGGCGATCCACCTGGTGACGGCTATCAGGGTTCCGATTCCTCGGGCGCTGTTGTCGTCGTTTCGGCGGCTGTCGGCGATGTGGGTCATCAGGGACGTACCGGTGGCGTCGGCGGCGAGGGTGGGGGTGATGATCTCGCTTGCGGGGACGAGCACGATGTTCTCCTACGGGTGGGTGTGCTGGGTGGCGAGGTGGAGGAGCCTTGGCTGGGTCAGCTTTTGACGGGTCCGGTTGTGGGTGCGGCTGCTGCGGTCCAGCAGGACCGCGGAACGCTGGCGCGACGGCCAGGACGCCGACGGCGACCCGGAGCGCGGTAGGGCTGGCCGCGGCGAAGGCCAGCGGGTTGGCGGCGCGCGGCTATGGGATCAGCCCGTGGGTTCGGGCGGCGGCGACTGCGGAGGTGCGGCTGTCTGTGTGGAGTTTGCCGAAGATGTGGACGAGGTGGGTTTTGACGGTGGCCTCGGAGATGAAGAGCGTGCGGGCGATTTCCTTGTTGGCCCGTCCGTCGGCGACGAGTCTCAGGACGTCCAGCTCGCGGTCGCTGAGTTGGGGGACGCCGTGGGTCATCCGGGCGGCGACTCGTTGTTCGAGTTCGGGGGACAGGACGAGTCGTCCGCTGGCGGCGTCGTGGATGCCTTGGACGATCACCTCGGGCTCGGCGTCTTTCAGGAGGTAGCCGGCTGCTCCGGCCATGACCGCCCGGACGATGTCGCTGTCGTTGTCGTAGGTGGTCAGGATGAGCACGGCGGGACGCTCGCCACCGCGCCGCAGGGTCTCGGTCAGGGTGACCCCGTCGATCCCGTCGCCGAGGCGGAGGTCGCTGAGGACGACGTCGGGGTCCAGGGTGGCGACGAGGGTGAGTGCTTCTTCGGCTGTGGCCGCGGCGCCGACCACGTGGAGGGTTGGTTCGCCGGCGAGGAGTGCGCGGAGCCCGGAGCGGACGACGGGGTGGTCGTCGACGAGCAGGACCGTGATCATGGCGTTCCGCCCGCCGCGGGAACGAACGGGACGGTGACCGAGATGGCCGTACCCTGCCCGGGTTCGCTTTCGATGGCGAGGCCACCGCCGATCACGGCAAGACGTTCCTTCAGCGCTCTCAGCCCGTAGCCTCCGGCCAGTGTGGGCTCGGCGGCGATGGCGCTCGGGTCGAAACCCACTCCGTCGTCAACCACGTCGAGGCGGACCTGGTCATCGGCGCGGGCGAGGGTGACCCGGACGTGTGTGGCGCCGGCGTGCCGGCGCACGTTGGCCAGGGCTCCTTGCGCCGCGCGGAGGATGGCCACCTCGGTTGCGGTGTGCAGGCGCGGAAGGTTGGGGTCCAGGTCGATGGTGACGTCGGCATTCAGCTGGGTGGCCAGCTCGGTGGTCACTCGGGTCAGCGGTGCGGCGAGGCCTCCGGTGGTGAGGTCGTCGGGGGCCAGTGCGTATACGACGCGGCGGGATTCGGTGAGGTTCTCTGCTGCCGCCGCGCGGATCTGGGCCAGGAGTTCTTGTGCGCGCCCGGGGTCGGTTTCGCGAGCTGCTGCGCGGGTGAGTAGCAGGATGGAGGAGAAACCTTGGGCGAGGGTGTCGTGGATGTCGTGGGCGAGCCTGGTGCGTTCGGCGTTGACGGCCGCTTCCTGCTGCGCCCGGACGAGTTCGTCAGAGAGCGCGTCCGCCTCGGCCTGGGCCTCCAGAACGCGGGCGAGCAGGCGTTGGTGTTCCTTGCCCTCCTGCTCGAGTCGGAGCGCGCCGCGGGCCAGGCCGACGGCGACGAGTGCACCGATGATCGGCCCGAGCACGGCGGCACTGGAGGACTGCCCGTGCTGGTTCAGCACGGCGATGGCCATCGCAACGCTGGCTGCGGTGAGGGTCAGGGCGAGCGGCAGGCTCACGACCTGGGCGACCCACATCCAGACGGGGAAGGCGAGCCAGACGAAGTCCGGCGATACCCGCATCAGCGCGACAGTGGCGCCCAGCAGCGCCACCACCCACACTGCCCTGCCTTTGGGGCCGAGGCGGCGGTGCGTGAGCAGCCCGGCGACGAAAAGCGCCGCGACGGCACCGCCGGCGAGGGCCACGGGCCAGCCCCGGTCCCCGACGCCGCGCGCCACGCCGATCACGAGGAGGGCGCCGAACAGGACGCTCTGGCCGATCCGCAGCAGCCCGGCAGCCACCGACGAGCTGGGCATCACGCTCATCGGGCCTCCCTCCACACCGGTCAGGTTAGCCGCGCGCCGGCAGGGTGGCCGGCTCGGAGAGGGTGTCGGCCTTGAGGGCACGGCGCAGGATCAGGAAGAACAGAACGAACGACCCGGTAAGGATCATGTGACCCAGCCCGGAGATGCCGGCAATCATCGGCGAGTCCGCGAACGTGGCGCCGAGCACCTGCAATGACCCCTTGACGAGCATCATGGTGAATGTGAGGGCCAGGCCCGCGTTCCAGAACAGCAGGAACCAGCGCATTCGACGGTCGGCGTCGAGCGCGAACACCTTGGTGAGGGCCAGTACGACCAACAGGATGATCGTTCCCAATGCGAGCGCGTGGGTGTGAGCCACGGACAGTTGGGTGAAGCCGGTGAAGTCGCGTTGGCGGGTGAACTCTCGGTAGAACAGCCCGGACGCCAACCCCAGGGTCGTCCAGATGGCGGCGGAGGTGAACAGCTTCTTGATCATGGTTGGTCCTTCGATCGATGTGGTTGGGTCTTAGGCGGCCGAGCCGAGGGCCCCAGCCAGGTAGGGAATGAGCCAAAGAGCCCACACGGCCAGGGAGAATCGGTGGAACGCCAAACGTTCGGACTCGCGGTTGCGAATCAGCACCACCACGGCCCAGGCGAGGTGGACCGCCATCAGCGCCAGGGCCGCGGCACCGGTCCAGGCCATCAGGCCGTTGAGGATCCCGGCTGCGCCGGCGCGGTCGCGACTGGACTCCGCGGCTATCAGCGTCATCAGGGCCGTCCCGGAGGCATCGAGCACCAGGCCGGCACCGAAGAGGGCGGCATGTCGCCACCGGAGGCGGCCGACGCGACGCTCCGACCACACCCCGGTCGAGTAGAAGGCGAGGGCCGCGGTGATCAGGACAATGGCAGGAATAAGCACAACTCCATGGTCGGCAATCGCGAGAATCGCTTCCACCCAGGGGCATCCATCATTCGATGGACACTGGTTGGCGAGTCGCCAGTCGCCAGTCGCCAGTCGCCAGTCGCCGGGTGCCAAATTGGGCCTACGGTCGGCTAGGCAATGGCCGGTGAGTCGGCTGGCTTTGACGCAGAGGTGGCCTCAGCACCCTGCACCGCATTCAGGCGGGCGAGCCTCACTGAGAACGACGGAACATCCTGAATTGCCGCGCGCCGCGCGGTGTGCAGCTGTGCGACACGCGGCTACAGCGGATGAGGAGCCCTATCAGCGCCGGCCGTCGGATAGCTCCTTCGCGGAGGCTGTGCTAGCCGCACTCGGTCGGCTCGGCCCGCAGCCTTGCCCGATCGATTCGCCAGTTTCCGTCCACGAGGGCGAACTCATAGGTCATCGGCCAGATGGAACATGTCTGACCAGGTTTCGGGCCCCGATCTGCTGCCTGTTCGGTACGCAGCTCCGTGACCGCTATCGCCTCGTCGCCAGTCTGCTCAACCGAGAGGATCTCAAGGGTCACCCAAAAGCTGCTGGCTACCCCCTCCGACCAGGTGCGGAGGTCGCGCATCCGGGACCGCATCGCCGGCGTCAAGAGCTCCCAGGCCTGTTCGTAGACGCCTTGGTTGATCGACTCGCCATGGACCCACAGGATTGCGCCGAGAGTCTCGGCAAGCTCGTCTTCAACGTCCAGAATCAGGTCAAGCGTGTAGTCGTCGGCGGGCGGTTCCTCGCCCTCCAGGTCGCATGGCTCGAGGCCACGTGAGGGCTCGTCAGCCCAAGTTGTCAGTAGGGATCGGAGCCGATCGACTGGGATGGCGTGGTGGAGACCCTCCGCGACCTGCCCGTCGACGAGTGCCGTGCCAAACCAGACCGACGACATCCCCGCCCGCGTCGATCACCGGGCCTCCGCTGTTGCCGGGATTCACCGCGGCGTCGAGGGCCAGCACGTTCTCGATCTCATTACTCGTTGAGCACGATGTCATCCTCGATGGAGCTGATCGCTCCACGGTTCACATGAATCTCAGCCATGCCCAGTGGATAACCGACCACGCCTACCTGGTCGCCCACCTCGACCCCAGACTCCGACAGCACGAGCGGGTCAACTCCCACCCGAGGGGTCAGCCGAAGCAGTGCGGTGTCCTGCCCGGGCTCGGAGTGCACCAGTTCCACGCTGTGCTCGGCGGTCCCGGGGAACTCAATGGAAAGGCTCGAAGCCCCCTCGACCACGTGCGCCGCCGTGAGAATTAGGTCGTCGCTCACCATGAACCCTGAGCCCGCCGCCGCCGGCCGAAACTGCCCCACGGATGCTCGCCATCACGCCCCCTCCGCCCATGACGATCGAAATGTAGCGACGGAGCGGAAACGATAGCTAGAGGCCAGCCCTAGAAAGCACGCATCCATGCCTTCGGGTTCCGTGCGACCCCTCCCCGGAGCCGGATCGACCCGCTTGCGGTGCGTTCCCGGATGCCTGACTTGGTGAAGGCCGCGCTCATCGCCGCACCCGTCGGGGTTCCCACAGCCGCACTGCTCGTAACCCTCTACGACCGCCCGGCGCTCGCCCTCGGCTGCGCGGTAGCGATCGCCACCCTGACCGGGATCGCGTTGAGGGTCGGCCGACGACCCCGGACCTGGTTCCTCGCCGCCGGCTGGGCATGGGTGCTGGCGCTCACCTACGGATGGCCCCTGTAACCAGCACGCCCGAACACCTCGACACCCGCAGCAATCACCCACCCAAAGAACGCACTACTCCGCGACGGCACGGGCGAACCTGCCGGGCGCAGTGCGTCAGCTCGGTGTCGGTGGCTCCGGGTCTCGGTGCTCCTTGTGTGCGTCGTAGGTGTCGATGATGGCTCGGAGGGTGCGGATGCAGGTCTCGTCGCGCCAGTCGGTCATTCGGGTGGCGAGGCTGGATGGCAGGTCGCTGGTGTCGCTTTCGATGTAGGCGGAGCTGAACACGGAGAACCCGACGACGAAGGCGATCAGGGACTGCCATAGTTCGACGGCGTCGTCGTTGGTGAAGCCGAGGGTGGTGAGGAAGACGAGTCCGCCGCCGTCTGCGGGGTCGGTTTCGACGCGGCGTCCTGCGAGTGGGGTGAGGTTGGGGTGGGCGGCGATCACGCGGCGATACTCGGCGAAGATCTGCAGCATCAGTTCCTTCCAGTCGGTGGGCACAGGGCTGGGGATGCGGATCTCGGAGCGCATCCGGATCACCACCCCGTCAAGGAGGGCGTCCTTGTTGGGCAGGTGGTGATAGAGCGAGGCCGCCTCGACGCCCACCTCGGCTGCGAGGCGGCGCATGGTGAGGGCTTCGAGGCCCTCGCTGTCGGCGATCGCGAGGGCGCGGTCGAACAACTCGTCGGTGGTGAGCGGCTGTGTCCTGTGTTTCGACGTGGGCATCGACTTACCTCCGGACTCTTGACCCTAACGACGTTAGGGTACACACTAAGAAGGAGCCTAACAACGTTAGGTACGGTGCGTCGCTCGACGCTCGGGACGATCGAAAGGTTGGGTGCGGTGTCGAAGCGTGTGTTGGTGGGCTATGCCACCGGGACCGGCTCCACGACCGGGGTGGCGGAGGCGATCGGATCCGCCCTCGGGGAGCGAGGTTACGGCGTGGACGTGCGGCCGTTGGGCCAGGTGGACTCGCCGGCAGGCTATAACGCCTGCGTGATCGGCAGCGCCGTGAACGCGGGCGCGTGGCTGCCCGCCGCGACCGACTGGATGCGCGCCCACGCCAAGGCTCTGCGGACGGTGCCGGTCGCGGTGTTCTGCGTCCATGGCATGAACGGCGGCCCGGACGCCAAGCAGACCCGCAAGAGGCTGGCCTACCTCGACCCGGTCCGGGCGGTCCTCACCCCGACCGGGGAGGGCTACTTCCTCGGAACCGGCCCCACCCGGGCCGACACCGGCCCGCTCGCTCGATGGATGTTCAGGACCTTCGGCGGCACCGCGGACGGCGACTCCCGCGACTGGGCCGCTATCCACGACTGGGCCGCAGGAGTGGCACTGTGACCACCGCCCCGCACCTCGTAACCCGGCCTCACCGACTCGACCCGGCCGAGCTCGCACAGTGGCGCCCGATGCTGCAGTTCGGCCGCGTGGGCGCGATCGCCGTCGCCTGCCTCATCCCGCTCCAGGCCGCCGTGTTCCTGATCAGCCCACCCCCGGCATCGGTACAGGACTACTTCACGCTCTTCCAGCACAACCCGCTGCTCGGCCTGCTCGACCTGGACCTCCTGCTCACCCTCGACTACCTCGCCCTGATCCCGCTCTACCTCTCGCTGTACCTGATCGTGCGACGCCGAGCCGCCACCAGCGCGCTGCTCGCGCTCGTGCTCGGCCTGTTCAGCATCGGACTGTTCCTGGTCTCCCGCGAGGCGACGTTCTCGATGTGGCAACTCGCATCCCAGTACGCCGCCACATCCGACCCCGCCCAGCAGGCCGCCCTCCTCGCCGCCGGCCAGTCCCTGCTCACCCTCTACAACGGCGGTACCTTCGGGCTCAGCTACCTGCTCGGCGCCGCCAGCACCCTGCTGTTCTCCTGGCCGATGTGGCGAGGGCGGATTCTCGGCCGGGCCACCGGCCTGGTCGGCCTGATCACCGGACTCGCCATGCTCGTCCCCGCCAACGCCGGCACGATCGGTCTCGTCCTCGCCATGCTCTCCCTGATCCCTACCGCGATCTGGCTCATCCTCCTCGCCCGCGGACTCAACCGTACGGCCAGGGCGACACGCCCCCCGCGACAGTCCTGCGCCTGACAGACCCCCGTGCGGCCGAAACGCACTCCGGGTTGTTGTTCGGGTCAGTCAGCTGTCCACCCGCGCGCTGCGCGCACGGCGCGGCGAGCATCACCGCCGCACACACCCCTCGCAGACCTAGTCCGCAGTTGGATGCAGATGGGGCTGGAGGGGCAGGTGCGACGCGAGGCGTCCATTTTGCAGCTCCGAACGGGCGCCCCGGCAGGGGCACATTGGCTAGCCAGCCAACCGCCCCACCCTCCCGCGACAACGGCTCAACTGTCGCGCACAAGATGCATCCGGTCATCAGCACCCGGCGCGCGCAATCTTTTGGAGAAGCCATGCTGGAACACAGCAGTCAGCGTGCCCTGACGCGATCTGGTGACGGCAGGATGGTCGGCATCTCGTCGGTGAACCAGGCGTACTCAAGGCAGTTGATGTACCCCTGCGCATCGAGCCAAAGGAGCAACTCGCCGATCGCCTCCCCGCGCTCGTCCACGACCGTCGGAGTCGATGGCACCGGACTCGGCACGCCTATGGCGGATGCACACTGGCCGACGACGCGGAGGTCCATCATCGTCACTGGGCCCTCGATGTATTCGACGCCGGCCACCTGGGCGAGCAGCTGCTCGCGGCCAGTGAAGTCGCCCAGATCGAGAAGCCGCTGAACCAGCCCGCGAACGGCATCGGAAGTCGGCACCTGCCCGGCAGTCATACGACGGAGTCGAGGGCCGTCAAACGCACTGTTCTGCCGCGGACATCATGTTCGGCGTTGCCGATCTCGGGAGCTGTGCGGGGTTCGTCTGCGCTACTGGAGGCCGTTCAGCCCTTGGGCAACGATGGCGTCGGCGACCTTCTGCATTGCATCCTGGGTATTGGGATCCGCTGGCGTGGCTCCGTCGGGGCCGTTGAGGACCGGGCGCAGGTCGACACATTTCCCGGAGTGTTTCGCGGCGACCTGGCACGAAACCTGGTTGAAACTCCCGAACACCTTCGCTGCTTCGTCTGGCCCGCCGAGGGCGCCTGCAACCCCGCTGTCGGTGAGGTACTCGTTGCTGACTCCGACCATCCTCAGCGAGGTCGGCCGGCCGCGCCTGAGCTTGTCAACAGTGTCGGCGAGCGCATTGAGGTTCTTCGACCAGGTCGTTTTGAGGACCGTCGGGTCGGTCGAGGATTCCAGATCGTTCATCCCCATGTCGATCACGACGATGTCTGATGCGGCGATCGCGTTGCGTACCGGTCGCTGGTCTGGAACTCCTCCAGAAGGGAACCGGATGTGCCGCCGTTCTCAGTGAGGTCAACAAGGGTCACCTGAGTGCCGAGCGCTGATTCGTAGGCGGGCGGGAGCAACTTTGGCCACGGGGTGCAGCCGTTGCAGTGGGCGCCGTAGGGCCAGGAGTCGCCGAAGACCACAAGCGAGTGGGAGCTGGGCCCCGACGTCGCTGTTTCCGATGGCACTGGGCTGGGCGTCGCCATCGGGGGTTGTGAGGGCTGGGGCACTGCGCAACTCGTCAGCATGGCAGTCAGTGCCACCGCACCGACCACGAGGGCAACAACCCGAGGTGCCATACTCACTAGACTCTGCTCTGGGTCCGGCACCAGCAATGCCCAGTGTTGCTCACCCGGTGATCGACCCGACCGCCCGCTTCTGCCGCGCCGCGGACTGTTACTTCCGTCTGGGGGAAGTGCTCGTCGTGTGGGCCAGTACAGCGAGTCGGTCAGGTATCGGCGTTTCCTTGAGTGGGTGCTGTGGGCGACGCTCGAAAACTGGTCAGTTCTGACGGGCGAAGAGTGAACGGTTGTGGGCAGCTTAGCCCTGGGTTTCGTTGACGGTGGTGCGGACGCTGGGCAGGCTGTCGATGCCCTTGTTGCGGAGCCGGTAGCTGGCTCCTTTGAGGGTGAGGACGTCGGCGTGGTGGACGATCCGGTCGATCATCGCGGCGGCGACGACCTGGTCTCCGAACACGCCTCCCCAGCCGGAGAACGGCAGGTTGCTGGTGAGGATCAGGCTGGCGTGCTCGTAGCGGCTGGAGACGAGTTGGAAGAACAGGTTCGCGGCGTCTTGTTCGAACGGTAGGTAGCCGACCTCGTCGACGATGATCAGCCCGTAGCGGCGCAGCTTGGCCAACTCGGCGGCGAGTTTCCCGGCGCGGTGGGCATCGGTGAGGCGGGTGACCCAGTCCGTGGCCGTGTCGAACAGGACGCGGTGACCGTGCCGGCAGGCTTGGATACCGAGCGCGATCGCCAGGTGGGTCTTGCCGGTGCCGGGAGGTCCGAGGAGCACGATGTTGCGGGCCTCGGTCAGGAAGCCGCCGCCGGCGAGCGCGGCGACCTGGTTGCGGACGGCGGGTTGGTGGTCGAAGTCGAAGTCTTCCAGGGTCTTGCGGCCACCGAACCCGGCCGATCGGATCCGCATCTCCGCACCGGAAGCGTTGCGGGCCGACACCTCACGCTCGAGGACCGCAGCGAGGTAGTCCTCGAAGCTCCAGCCGGCGTCGCGGGCCTGGTCGGCGAGCCGGCCGGCAACATCGAGGATGCGGGGTGCTTTGAGCGCGCCGGACAGGTAGGTGAGTTGCTTGGCCGTCTCGCTGGTTGTGGTGTTCACCGGTCCACCTCGCTGTCGAGACCGAACGCGCGGTCGTAGTCGGCCAGGTCACGGACCAGGTCCTCGACGGCCCGGTGGGTTCGGGGTTGTTGGAAGTCTCGTCTCAGCCGGGCGGCGGTCTCCACATGGGTCCGGTCGGTGAGGGTGAGGCCGCGGGCCCACACCCGGGGGTGGTCGGCGACCAGCCGGCCCTCGACGCGGGCCTGGACCCGTTCCAGGTCGGCGTGGACGTCGACCATCCGGCCGATCCAAGTCGGGTTGACCGAGTAGTCGTTACGGGCGATGGTCACGTAGTAGTCGCGGCCGAGCCGGACCTGTTTGTGCCATCCGGTGATCGGCGGTACCGGTGGCAGCGGCAGCATCGCGGCCCGGTCCGTATCCAGCCGGTCGACCGGCCGGGCGCCGGTGGTGCGCACCACCCGAGCGTTCGCGCCGGCCAGCCAGTCGGCGAACTGCTCGTTGAAGTCGGCCGGGGAGGCGAACTCGCGGCCGGGCATGAACGACTTCTCGAACCAGCCGTTGCGGCGTTCCACGATCCCCTTCGATTCGGGATCCCGCGGCTTCAGCAGGACCAGTTTCGTGGCCAGGGTGCCCACGAACGCCGGCACGCCCTCGGCTCGGTGCGGACCCCGCCCGATCCCACGCTCGTTGTCCCAAATCAGACGGCGCGGCACCGCCCCCAGCTGTCGGAGCAGCCGCCAGCTTCCCGAGAGCAGGTCCTCGGTCGTCTTGGTCGGGATCATCGTGGCCAGCATGAACCGGGAGTAGGCCGCGGTGATCACCAACACCGGCAACAAAGGCGGCCGTGCCGTTCTCCAACGGGATCTTCCGCGGCGGGAACCACAGATCACACTGGGCCGAATCACCGGCCTCCCAGGACAGCCGGTCGGCCGGATCCACCGGCCTGTGCTCGGGCCGCAACCGGGCCACGTTCTCCCGGAACCACGACTCCGACCCCTGCCAGCCGACCCGCTCGGCCAGCACACTCGCCGGCAGGTCCGGGTTCAGCTTCAACAGCGTCCGGACCCTCGGCTCGAACACCGCGAACGACGACTCCGCAGGCGCCCGCTCATACCTCGGCGGCGCCTGGGAAGTGACCGCCTTCACCACCGTGGTCCGCGAGATCCCCAACCGCCTCGCGATCGCCGCATGCGGCGTCCCCTCAGCAGCCAGCCTCCTGATCAGTGCCCAGTCCTCCATCGTGATCACTCTCCGATCGTGTCGAGTGTTCACTTTTCACCGGCGAAACCGACCAGTTTTCAACCGTCGCCGACAGGTGCCGGTGGTGTGCTGTCAAGAAGTGGTGGTTGGCTGCGGAAGTTCGCGCGTGTACCCGTCGATGATCAGCTCGAGGGTCGCGGCGAACTCGCCTGTGGTGAAGGGCCCGATTGCCTGGGCGTAGTCCAGAAGCTCGTCGGGTGGGGTGGGTGCTGCGCCAGCCGGGCCTTGGGGCCCGTTCCCCGATTGGGCTTGGTGTTGCCACAGGTGGGCGAAGGCGTACCCCACGACCAGGGCGGAGGCGGCGTGGACGAACTGGCCGGCCAGCTGTGCGGGGAAGCCGGCGTCCTTGAGGACGGCGAGCATGCCGGCGGTGTCGGAGCCGGCGGTTGCCGAGTAGGCGCCGCCACGGGCAATGAGCGGCACGGCGTGGGGGTGGCGCAGCATCAGGTCGAACAGCTGTTGCCACATGGCTGTGAGCCGTTCCTTCCAGCCGGTGGTAGCCGGGTCGATGGGCGGCAGTTCCCGCCACAGCAGGTCCGCGACCTCAGCCAGGATCGTGTCCTTATTGGGCAGGTAGCGGTACAGGGTCATCGGGGTGACTCCAATGGCGTCGGCCAGGCCCCGCATGGTGAGTGCATCCATGCCGTGCTCGTCGATCATCGCCAAGGCGGTCGCGGTGATCTCGGGGACGCTCACCTTGTGGTCGCGCTGGCGCGCTGTCGGTCTCGATCGCTTCTCCATCGTGGCCTCTCCTCCTCTTGACTGCGGAATCAGCCTATCGTAACGTCGTTACCGTAACAACGTTACCCAAGGAGGGTTACATGAACGAGCAAACACTCATCTGGGGCACCTTCTGCCTCCTCGCACTCGCCGCCGCCATCCTCTGGCCCCGACTCACCCGCCGGTTCCTGGGCGGCTTCTTCATCCTGATGGCGCTCGGGGTGAACCTCGTCTACGTCCTGGTCGACCCGGCAGGCTTCGTCGGCATCGGCACCGACGCGCCGCTGCTCGGCATCTACGCCTGGGCCTTCTCCACCATCGTCGCCGTCTCGCCCGTAACCCTGGGCATCACGCTGGCCATCTACGAGCTGGCCCTGGGAACCTGCATGATCATCGGCGGACGAGCAGCCCGGTGGGGCCTCCTGGCCGGCATCGCCTTCCTGGTGGCGAGCACACCGCTGAGCACCTGGACGCTGCCCAACCTGATCCTCGCCGCGGCCCTGCTGGTCATCCTCCGCCGCGAGCCCCGCAGCGTGGCCGCCACTACTTCCGCAGGCGGAATCAGCCGCACGAACGGCGAACCGCAGGTCACCGCTGAGCGGACGGCCGCCTGACATGCTGCGCACCCTCGGCGGCGTGTTCCTCATCGTCCACGCCCTCATCACTCTCGCGGTGTGGGTCGCCCCGCTCCTGCCCGACGCCCCGTTCAACCCGGCACAGTCCTGGCTGGTTGGCGACAGCCGCAACATCGCCGCGCCCACCAGCATCCTGCTCGCCGTCGCTCTGGCCGCCACCGGCGTCGGCGTGCTGCTCGGCCAGCCCTGGTGGGCACCACTAGGGCTCGCCAGCGGCATCACCGCAGCCGCATTCGTGGTCGTCTACTTCAACCCCTGGCTCAGCCTTGCCATCGCAATCAACATCGCGATCGCTGTCACCGCCACGCAACACCTCGCTTCAGCTTGACCCCCCTCACGCCGCCGACCTCCCGCGCACCCGAAACACTCCCAGAACCGACAGCAGGCGCCTGCTCCCGAAAGGCCGAAGGCCAATCATCCGACTTTGCCGCGAGGCGCGCGGCCGAAGTTGTCTGTCTGCGAGCCTTGCTCGACCGTTGCGGGGATGGCCGCGCTAGCCCTCACCGGCGTCGTCGGGTTCCGAGCGACCTACCTCGTCCCCGACGCCGGGGCCGGAGTGCAGCAGGAGCATTCACAGTTCGTCCGCGAGGACGGGCGCTGGCTCTTCCTCGACTCGGTCGGGTGACTTAGCTGCCAGGCTTCACGCGGACGGAGACGCTGGTCGTGCCTTCGTTGCGGAATTCGTAGCCGGGCAGTGCCTTGAGGACCTTGGTCCAGGTTGCCTTGCCGTGGTCCCTCGACGTCTGCCCGTAGTGCTGGCGCAGGTGGTTCGCGACGGCGCTGACTCGGGCCCAGCCCTGCTTGTCGGCGTTCTTGGCGATGGCGCCGGCCAGCATCTCGGTCAGAGTGGGTTGGGGATTCGTCGCGGTCTTCTGCTTCGCCGTGCCCGCTGTGGAGCTTGGGGTGCTGGCGCCGTTGGCGTGAATGGCGGTGAACGTGGTGCAGGCGGCCTGGAATGACGGGGCGGTGGTTGGGCGTCCGAAGCCGAGGACCTTCACGCCGCGCTCGCGCAAGTAGTGGGCCAGCGGGGTGTAGTCGCTGTCACTTGAGACAAGCGCAAAGATCTCTGGGGCAACGGTGTGGTGGAGGTCGACGGCGTCGATCACGAGCGCGAGGTCGGTGGCGTTCTTGCCCTTCACCGGGTCGGACTGCTGGATCGCGCGGAAGCCGCGTCGGTTCAGTTCGGCGTCCCAGCTGCGCAGGCCCGTCTTGAACCAGTTGCCGTAGGCGCGGCGAATCTGAACCTGACCCTGCTTGGCCAGCGCGGCGAGTACCTGATCCAGGCTGTCCAGTGCGGCATTGTCGGCATCGACCAGGAGGGCGATCACGGGCGGCGAGTCGGTCACAAGCGAACAGTAGCCGTGTCGATGCCGTCAGCACGGGCTCATCAGGCTTCGGTGTGGCCGACGTTGTGCGTGTGCAAACTCGACGCCTCCCTCGTGACCGCAGACGGCTCCTCGCTGCCTTCTTCATGTGCGAAGAAGGGAGTCCGCGATGGAACCTCCAAATGGCCGCGAGTTGACCCGCGTCCCGCTGCCCGATCGGGACCTCTTGGCCGAGCAGCTCCTGAGCGAGCTCGAGTTCGCTGTCTTGATGGCGCCGGACGATGAGCCGATCGTGCGGCTGCAGGCGATGTGGGACGACCTGAAGCGGGGTCGGGTCCGGTGAGCCGGCGGGACGCCTCGAAGGAGGACTGGCAGGCCGCGCGTCGAGAGACGCTCGAGAGGATGCACGCCGACTTGGCCACGAAGGTCGGGTCGATGGATTCGGTGGGGGAGTGGCAGGCGTGGTTGAGGTTCACGCAGAGCTTCCACCGCTACTCATTCAACAATTCCGTACTCATCTGGCTCGCCCGGCCAGACGCTACGGCGGTCGCAGGCTATCGGGCGTGGCTGGCCCGGGGGAGGCAGGTTCGGCGTGGGGAGAAGGCGATTCAGGTGTTCGCGCCGGTGACCCAGCGGGTGCCGCGGCTCGACGCAGCTGGCAACCCCGTGTACGACGCGGACGGCAAGCCGGTGACCGAGACCCGCATGGTCGGAGTGAAACCCGCAGCCGTCTTCGATGTGAGTCAAACAGATGGCGTGCCACTGCCTCAGCAGCCGGAGGTGAAGCTGCTGAAGGGCGAAGCGCCGACCGGCTTATGGGCCTCGCTGGTGGGCTACTGCGAGTCCAAGGGCTACGCGGTCTCGCGCGGTGACTGCCAGGGCGCGAACGGGGTGACCAAGTTCGACACGAAGGAGGTGATCGTCCGCCCGGACGTCGACGACGCCCAAGCCGTGAAGACGCTCGCGCATGAGGCTGCTCACGCAACGCTGCACGAGAGGCTGGTTGACCGGACGTGCCGCGGACTGATTGAGGTGGAAGCAGAGAGTGTCGCGTTCCTCGTCCTCGCTGCGCACCAGGTCGATAGCAGCCAGTACACGTTCAATTACGTCGCCGGCTGGGCACACCAGGCCAAGGCGCTCGACCGCGACGGGCCGAGCATCGAGGAGATCGTGCAGGCCACCGGGCAGAGGGTGATCACCGCCGCCGACCAGATCCTGAACGTGACCCGGCCGGGCCCGACGGTCACCGAGGTTGCGGTCGGGTCGCTGGCGATGGAGATCGAACCCAAGGTCGAGCGGGCCCTGCAGCCGGTTCCGGCGATGGCTAGCGAACGGCCGGCGTCGCGTCAGCACATCCTGCCGGGCATGGACGTGCTGCCGCCGCTGTACTCACCCGATCATGGTCCGACGATCGGACGGTGACGCGATGGTCTCCCAACGCGAACGCCGCGCCGATCCGTATCCGCTGACCTGGGAGATCCCGGCGGGGATCTTCGCCGGGTCGCTGCTGGCTCTCGTCGTCGGCGTCCACCTCGGACGCGGAGCGGCGAACCTCGCCGCGGGAGCGGGCTGGGCCTGGCCTGCTCCGACCCGCCTGTTCCCCAGTGCGATCGGGGTCCTCCAAGGGGACGCGGCTGCTGGCCTCAACCGAGTCGCCCCGCTCGCCACTTCAGATGCCCTTCTGGTGTGGGTGTTCGCGGTCGAGCTGGCCGTCATGGCTGCCTACTTGGTCGTGATCTGGCTGTGCCTGCACCGCTGGGGTCCGAACCGCACCCTCGGGGTCGCATCCGTGGATGAAGCCCGCCGACTGCTCGGTCGCCAACGGCTGTACGCCGCCCGGAAGGTGATCCGGCCTGATCTGTACGGCAGGAAGGCGAAGCCATGAAGCGACCCGATCCCCGCCAGATTGGCTGGCAGATCGGCCACGCCCAAGAACCCCGCGGCGCCGGCGAACTGTGGTGCCCGTGGGACCGCACCGCCGGCGTCGTCGGCCCGCAGGGATCGGGCAAGACCCTTGACCTGCTCATCCCCGCCTTGCTGGCGGCGCCCGGTGCTGCGCTCGTGACGCTGACCAAGGCCGACGACCTGCTGTTGTCGCTGCCCGCCCGCTCTGGCGGTGATCGTCCGTGTGTTGTCCTTGATCCGTTCAGCCTCGCACCCGGCCTGCCCGAACTGGTGTGGGACCCGATCGTCGGCTGCATCGACCCGCTGTTGGCTGAACGTCGGGCGAAGGCGTTCACCGCGGGGACGATCAGCTCGACCATCGCATCCGGGCAGAGTGACCCTGCTGCCAGGTTCTACGCCGCCGAGGCTGCCAAGGTCATCCAGGCGTTCTTCCACGCCGCCGCTCTCACCGGCCTGACGATCGAGGACGTCCTGGAGTGGATCGCCCACCCGACCGGCACCACGGAGCCCGGCGAGATCCTGCGCGAACACCCGCACGCTGCCCGGTTCTGGGCCGGGCTGCTCCACGGCGCCCTGGGCGGCGACCACCGCACCGTCGGCAACACCATCACTACCTGCCAGCAGGCGCTGGCACTGTTCTTCCAGCCAGAGATTCGGGAACGCTGCGTCCCATCGGAGGACCGTCACGCGACCGACATCGCCGACGTGATCCAGCGGGGCGGTACGTTCTACCTCCTCGGACGCGAAGACCCCTACGCCTCCGCCTCGCCACTCATGACGGCGATCACCGAGCACATCCTGGACACCGCGCTCGTCCTCGCCAACCAATCGGAGTGGGGGCGGCTGTGCCCGCCCATACTCGCCTGCCTGGACGAACTGCCGTCCACAGCACCCCTGCCGACCCTGCGAACCCGGATGGCCAACGAACGCTCGCTCGGGATCTCGTTCGTTTACGCTGCCCAAGCCTGGCGCCAGCTGACCGCGATCTTCGGCCAGGACGAAGCCCAGGCCCTGTTTGGACTCACGAACGTGATGGTCGTCTTCGGCGGCTCGAAGGACGTCGGGTTCAACCGCGACATCTCGGAACTCACCGGCACCGTCCGAGTCGCCCGCACCGGCTGGCACACCGACCGCGGCGGCCGAAGCATCTCCGCCGATGACATCCCCGTCCTCCGACCCGAGGAAGTCCGTCAACTCCCCGAACGTCAAGCCCTCGTGATCGCCGAGAACGGCAAGCCGGTGATCGCCAGACTCCATCGCTGCATCGACGGCCGAGCCGGACGCAAGCTCCTTGACGGACAGCGGAGGCTCCGGGAGGAGGGCACATTCACACGGAACGCCCAGCCCTCCGCGGCCGATCGTGCAGCGTCGGCCATTGCCGAAGCCAGCCGTCGGAACCTGGCAAGCAGGTAGCCCATGACCGAGAACCGCAACGCCGACGGTTTCCTGGTCCTCCCGTTCCCGCAGCCGGGCCCAGTGATCCGCAGGCTTCACCGGCACTGGTGGACGGTCGAGAACGGCACCCCGCTGGAGCAGGACAAGGCCAAGGAGCGCCCCGCCGGTCGTCCCTGGGACCCAGCGACTCTCGGCACCAGCGGGGAGCGGCTGGAACTGTGGCGCTGGCTGGAGGACGTCGTGCGGTGGTTCAACCACGAGTACGCGTGGGACACCAGCCAGGTCATCCCCGACTGCTGGCCTGACCACCCTCACCTCGTCCACGAGATCGCCATCCTGGCCGACGCTCGCCGACGGGCAGGCAGCAGCGCCAACTCCGCTGCCCTCGAAGAGTGGCACCGGGTCTGCGTGCCCTGGTTCCTCGACCGCATGCAGAAGAGCATCAAAGCCCACTGCGAAGAGCGCCACCAGGCATGGCCCGCCAGGGCACGCTACGCACGCCACGTCGGCCAGGAGAGCTTCACCCTCCGCAACCTCCGCAGTATCGAGGACGTCGAGGAGGTCGGCGCTCGCTCCGGAAGTCCGTGGGTCACAGACATCGGCGGCGATGAGATCAACATCATCACAGGCGAGGTGAGGAACAGGTCCGAGGAGGAGCAGATTGCTGTGGAGGAACGGGAGCGGCAGCGTGCAGCCCAAGGTCAGGATCAGTTGCCGCCGGAGCCTGAACAGGCGCAGTGACACAGCTGCCGCCACTGGGCGAGGGGCCCAGGAGGTCTCGCGCCAGCCTTGGTAACGCAGATTCCTGTAGAGCGTTGTCGATGGGATACCGCAGATTGACGTATCCTTATGTGTGAGGTGATAGACATGACCATCAGGGCGCCTGAGCGCAACCGTGCGGGTGCGGCGGCGGCACGCGGACTGGTTCTGCGTTCCCGGGACCGGTTCTGGCGTCCTGGCGACCTCCGTTTGCCGTCTTCGACGGCCTACCATCTGTTGGGGGAGTTGGCCGAAGCTGACGAGCTGCGCCGGGTTCGCCATGGCCTGTACTGGCGCGGGCGCCGTTCCCCGTTCGGCATGGGCTGGCCTCCGCAGGAGGTGGTGCTGCGTGAGGTCGCGCCTGGGCCTGGGGTTGGGCCGGCGGGGCTGCTGGCAGCGAATGCGCTCCGGTTCTCCACGCAGGTTCCGCGCCGGGCGTTGTACGCCGTTCCGGAGCGGGCGCCGGCCGATGTCGGCTCGCTTCGGTTCGTCTCGCGAGCTGCGCGCATCGGGCGCACCCGGCAAAGACTCAATCCCGCCGAGGTTGCCTTCCTGGAGGTATTGGACGGCTGGGACCGTCTGGTCGAACTTGATCCCGCCGACGCAGACGCCCGCGGGATCCAGCTGCTGACCGAGGGTGGGTTGCGGCCCGAACGGCTCGCGCGCGCCGCGCGCACCGAGCCGGGACGGGTCCGAGTGCGCTTGCGGAGTCTGTTGGCCGAGTCCGGCCGTGCCGACCTCGCGGCCCTCGTGCCGGACGCCGACCCCCGCACGACGGCTTCCGTGACGCAGGCGCGGGTCGCGTGATGGCGGACGACGTCGTCCTGCCGTTGTGGCGCGATGTGGACCAGGCGGCTTTCGATCAGGCGGTGATCGATGTCGCGGCCCGTCTCGACGTGCTGCCGCTCGCGGTCGAGAAGGATTACTGGGTGTGCCGGGCGCTGCGGGCGATCACGACTGGGTTCCCCGGCGAGGTGGTGTTCAAGGGCGGGACGAGCCTGGAGAAGCTGAGGATCATCCAACGCTTCTCCGAAGACCTCGACCTGCTCGTCATCGGCGACTACGGATCCGGACGGGCCGCCGAGCGCGCACTGAAGACCATGCTCCTGACCGCGGCCGTCGAGACGGGTGCGGAACCGACCGACACGCGCTCGGGTGGCAAACCCGGCAACTTCCACCGCGCGGGCTACCTCGCGCCGGCGTTGCAGCAGCACACATCGTCCGGTGCCGTTGCAGACGCTTCGGCGATCCTTGTCGAGCTGGGCCAGTCTGGCGGTCCCAATCCCCACTCCGCCCGAAGTGTCACCTCGCTGCTCGGGCGCGAGTTGGCGACCGCCTCCGGCTTCGACCCGCAGGCTTGGGCCGATCTGGCTGCATTCGATGCCGAGATTCTTCATCCCGGCCGCACCCTGGTCGAAAAGCTCCTGCGGGTCAACAACTTCGCCGCCGACCCCGACGCGATTGAGGGGTCGCATGGGTGGTCCCGGATCGGCCGCCAGTTCTACGACATCCATGCGCTGCTCGGCACCCAGGAGGTGCTCGACTTGCTCGCCGATCACGACGCGGTCGGCGAGATCCTGGACAGCGCGTTCGCCGTCTCCGAATCGTTGGGACGGCCAGACCGACCCGTCCCAGACGGCGGTTTCGCAGCGATGCCTGTGTTTGACCCTGCCTGGTCGTACGCGACGCAGCTGCGCGCCGAACACGACGCCGCAATGCGCGACCTCTACTACGGCAAGGACGAACCGCCCACATTCGACGCCGTCATCAAACGCGTCCACGAGCACGCAGCACTGCTCGCTCTCGAGTAGCCAGGGCCTTGCAGCCCGCTCACGCTACCGATGTGGACCGACCCAAGGCGGAGGGCCAGGATGACGCCAGATGGGTGCGCCCGGCCATGCGCCGGCATTCGCGGAAAGCTCTCACGTACTCTGCCCGTTCGCCCCTGAAACGTCGGTGGAGTCTGGAACAATCAGCAGCATGACTCAGGTGCCCGTCGAACCGGGCCCCTCTCGTCGCAGGCTTCGCTGGCGCCTGCCGGTGATCCTGAGCGGCCTCGTCGTTCTTGCCGTACTGCTCGCGTACCTGCAGCTCCACAACGATCCGACTGCACAGATTCGCGCCGATGCGGTGACGGCTGTGCGGACGCTCAAGACCGCTGATCTCGAGTCGCTGGAAGGGCAGCTTGCTGATTATCGGGGGAACCTCGACTTTGCCTACTTCTTCACGTCAGCGGTCACCCCGCGAGACCTTGGCGATGCGCTCGGCGCAGCCACTGGGTCCTCGGGGGCGGCGGACCAGACTGACCCTGACGCCGCGTACGAGACGGAGCTTGCTGATCTGGCGGGCACCCTCTCGCTTGCCACGCACGGGTCCGGTGATCGGGCGCTACCGGAGTTGTGGACAGCGGACTTCATCAAGGCGACGACAACTCCAAGCGCGCTGTACCGCGAGGACCATGATGCCTCGACCGACGCAGGAATCGCTCGGGCTGATCAGGACGAAGCGAACGGCCAGAGCCTGCTGCTCCTGCTCTCGCGCGGCTATTGGTCGACTGACTTCCTGAAGGCAGCCACCGCGGCCTACTGGGACTTCGATCATTCGCAGGGCGGGAGTGCCTGGCCGCTGCCTCAGCGTGCTGGCGCGAAGTACGCGGCCGCGCCGGGTGGCAAGTACCTGACCGACGGCATTCTCGCCCTCACCGCCGCGCTGACTGCCAATCCTGTTGCGAGTGCGTGGGCGTTCACGGCATTCCAGCCCGGTACGGAGGCGATCGAGGGCTCCGGCCAGCAGGTAGGGAAGTTCACGCACTATCTATTCTTCGAACATCGATTCTCGAGTGGCTCCAGCACGAACGACGGCATCGGTATGACCGCGGCGCTCACGGCGCTTTCGGCGGCGATCGACGTCCTCAGTGACCCGGTCGACGCTCAGACCCCCGACTTCACCCAGAGCCAAGCCACCGACACCGGTCCGCTCCACGATGCGATCGTTCTCCGCAATGTCGCGGCGAACATCAGCAACGACAGCCGATGCTCGTGGAACCCCAGCGACTATTGGAACTGCGTCGTCATTGCTGCACAGTCGGTATGGCACTTCGCCGAAGCGGTTGTCAAGTGGGTCACGCAGGCGTGGGGTCAGTGCCTGAACTCCGGACACTGCGTCCTCGACATCCTGTCTCTGACGACATTCGCACCGCCCCCGTTCTCGGCGGTTGGCTTCGCGGCGGCCGCGGTGAACGCAACCTGGTACGCCATTGACGGTGACTACCTCGATGCAGGGCTGTCCCTCGCGTTGGCCGTGCCCGGCCTTGCATTCGTCAAGATTGCCAAATCGGCCAAGGCTGGGGTCGACGCCGAGCGGGTTGCGGCTAACGCTGAGCGTGTTGCCCAGGCTGCGAAGGAAGTGCGCACGGGCGCTGAGACAGCCGACGCGTCCGTCGATGTGCTGACCGTGAAGTCGCTGGCCGCGCGACCCGCGATCAAGCCCGCAGTTCGGAACGAGGTGTTTGCGAACGCGCCGAAGGATGCGGCCGGGCATCCGATCGACCCTAATACTGGCAAAGCAATTGTCGGCAACTACGACGTTGGGCACAAGCCGGGCTATGAGTATCGATGCACTGTGAGGAAGGCGATTGCGCAAGCCTGGACGATGGCTGAGATCGTGGCCTACGAGAACGATCCGAGCCACTACCAGATCGAAGATCCCTCGTCCAATCGAAGCCATCAACATGAGGCGCCGGTGTGCGCGAGTTGATTATCGCGAGCCCAGCGACCATTGGGTTGTCCTCGCCCTCTGCCTCTGTGATGAAGTCCGGGAAGGCCACGGTGCCACATGGCCGAACGGGATCGCTCACCGGAGCGAGGCATCGACGAGCCTCGAGCGCGACCCCCTAGGCCTCGGTTCGGTGACCGGGGCTGCGAAGCGGCCTACCTGGGCGGCGCCCGTCGACATCTTCGCCCGCAGGCGCTGACCCACCCCCCACCCGCGATTGAGCCTTACCGGCCGGCTTGTGCGCGGATTGGGGGTCGCTGGATTCCATGTGATGTCTTCGATCAGGGGCGAATGGAATCAGATCGCTCGGGCGCTGCAGTTCCGTTGGCAACGGCCGGGTCGGGGTTGCCGAGGAGGCGGTCGTCTGGTCGCGTGGGTGTCGATCCTCGTCTGCTCTGCCGGATCCCTGTGGTGTGCAAACCGAGGTGGGCCGCGAGCGCCGCGTGAAGCTCTGGCACGCTGCGCCCGGTAGCCTTCGCGAGTTCAGAGAGCGCATCGCTCCAGCGGATCGGACTGGCGGCGCCAATCACTCGGATCGCGTCCTCGACGCTTCCGTCACGGGCGCGTCCCGCGATGAGGTCGGCGAGCAGGGTGTGGCTGAGCGGTGTCGATGCGCGCAGCGCGGCGTCAAGCTCCTTCGATCGATCTTGTGTGACAAGCTCCGCGGGGTCGGTTCCCTCTGGAAGACCAGCCATGAGGGGGTCGTGACCAACGTCGGTGAGAGTCCAGTAGTCGCGCTCGGCAGCGGCTCGGCCCGCCTTGTCGTTGTCGGTGGCGACAATCGGGACGTCGGTGTGGCGGCGGAGTTGGCGGGCTTGTTTGCGGGTGAGCGCGGTGCCGAGCGCTGCGAGGCCGACATACTCGCCTGAGGTGGCGAGGGTGACGGCGATGGCGTCCATGGGCCCCTCGACGAGGACGGGGCGCCCGCCTCGCAGCAGGCTGGGAGTGTGTCCGTAGAGCTGGGCACCCTTGTGGAACAGCGGGGTCTCGGGGGTGTTCAGATACTTCGGTCCGGCGGTCTCGTCGGCGTCGGGGTGGCGGCGGGCGACGAACCCGAGGATCTGGTCGTCGTGGGTGATCGGGAAGACGACGCGGTTGCGGAAACGGTCGATGAGGTTGCCGGTGGAGGCTTGCTTGGCCACGCCGGCGAGGATCATCTCGTGGTCGGTGACGCCTTGGCGGCGTAGGTGGCCGACCAGCGACGTCCAGCTGTCGGGGGCATAGCCCGGTCGGTAGCCGGGATCGCCAGTGATGTCGCTGTGGAGCCGGTCGACGAGGTAGTCGTGTGCCCAGGAGTCAGGGAATCGGGCCTCGAAGAACTGAGTGGCGAGTTCGTTGATGTGAGCGAGGCGTTCGGGGGTGGTGCCGGCTTCGTGCCAAGCGTCGCGGCGGCTGAGCAGCTCGTTGATCTCGGCCTGGGTGAGTCCGGGTTCGCCCCGTTGGGCGCGGGCCATGGCTTCGATCTGGAGGATCGCCCAGGCGTCGTCGACGATCTCGACCTCGTCTTCGGAGACGCCTTCCTGGGCGCTCGCATGCTCCTCAGACTCGGGCGTCCAGAGCCTGTCGACGGGATCATCGTGGACGGGGTTGGTGAGCATAGTGGTCCGCCACACGAGGGCCTGGCATTCGTCGAGGTCTTCGGCGCTGATCGGCGTGAGCAGGTCCGACAGGGCCCAGCCGCGGGCAGTCGCGCGGTCGAGGGCAGCGACGAGTGCTGGCCACCAGGCGGAGGCGCGCAGCTGTTCGACGCGGTCGGGGTCGACGGCTCTGCCGAAGTCGTCGGTCCACGGCGTCGGGGTGGGGTCGGTCATGGTGGTGGCAACGGCGGGTTCGAGATGGCGGTTGATGCGCCACCAGAGGGCGGCTGCGGCGTGGTCGTCGGGCAGGACGCCTTCGGCGGCTGCGGAGGCGAGTAGACCAACCGCGTCGATGCCAGCGCTGGTCAGCCGGGCGAGCTGCCGTGCCAGGCTCGCCTGGTAGGGGTCGTTCTCGATGGCGGGGCTGATGGTGGCGAGCAGGGGTGCCCATTCGGCCAGGGCCGGGTTGCGGTCGGTGGCAAGCTGCCTGTCGAGCCTGTGCTGGTGGCGTGCTGCGGCAGCGGCGAACTGCGGTTCTCCGGTGGGTCGCAGGTCGGTGTCGGGGACGGCCATCGCCGCCCGCCACACCGCCACCTCACCGAGAAGCGACGTCGGTAGACGCGGCCCCTCGCCGACCCAGGCGGGCGTCCGGGTCGCCTCGGCAGCCTGCTGACGGACTTCGTCGGCCAGAGTGCTGACAAGGCTGGCGCGCTCGGTGAGGTAGACACCCCACTTCGGATCGACGGCCAGGCGTTCGGGGATGCCGGGCAGCCAAGGCAGCGGTCCGGCGGGTGCGCGGGGGGTAGCGTCAAGGCGCCAGTCAAGGACAGCCGCTGCGTCGTGGGCGTCCTTCAGGGAGCCTTGGGCGAGGGCTTCGTTGAGCGCGACGAGCGGGTCGACACCGGTCGCGTTGAGCAGCAGCAGGTGGGTGCGGAGGGTCGGCCAAGCAGGGGCGAAAGTGATCCAGGACAGTCCGGTTTCGGCGATCGCGTCGAGGCTGGCGATCACATCAGGCTCGGCAGTCTGCTCGATCGCGACCAGCAGCGCGTCGGCGTAGCGGGCCGTCGCCTCACCGAGCCGTACGGCCGGATCGTCCTGCAGAGCGATCGAGGTGGTGGCCGAGACGGGGGCTTCGTCGCGGGTGAGGATGCGGGTGAGCAGGTCTGTCGGGGTCGGCGGAATGACGGAGTCGGATTCGACCAGGCTGTGCGGGTCGCCGTCCCCGACGTTGACCAGGTAGATGTGGTTCGCGGTGCGTCCGCGGGTGACCATCGTGTACAGCTGCTGGCGCGATTCGCTGCCCGTGGCGAGCCCGTGCAAGGCGTCGGCGGTGACGCCCTGGGCGCCGTGGACGGTGGTCGCATAGCCGAGCTCGGTGGATTCGGCGACGTAGTCGGCGGGCAGGGTGACGATGCGGCGGTGGGTGTTGTGCTGGGCGGTGAGCCGGCCGTTGGCGGCGACCTTGAGGACGGTCCAGCGGTCGCCGTTCTTCACCCAGTCGGTGCGGCTCACCCGCAGCTTGCGGTTGTTGAGCCGGGTGATGATCGTGTCTCCGGCTGAGGCACGGTTGCCGTCGGCGAGGGTGACTTCCCGTCCGGGATGCTGCCCGTCGAGCCGGTGGGCGCGCGCCTTCTCATTGAGTTGGGCGACCAGGTCGCGGGTGGGGGCGAGCATGATCGCGTCGCGGCCTTCGGCGCGGTCGTCCTTCCAGGAGTCGAAGACGGCGCGGGTGAGTCCATCGAGGTCGCCGATGTGGACGCGTCCGTTGTCGAGGTAGAAGCCGAGCGACTCGGGTCGTCCGTCCCGCAGGGCGAGGGACGCGTTGCCCTCGGCCGGGTCGGCGAACCGCAACAGTTCGTTGAGATGGACGGCGCCGTGCTGGGCGGCGATGTCACGAAGTACGCCGCCTGCGGCGATCGCGCCGAGTTGCTGGTCGTCCCCGATCAGCCGGACGCTGCCGCCGCGCTTCAGGATGAAGTCGATCGCGACATCGAGGCTGAGGGTGTCGGCGGTGCCGGCTTCGTCGATGATCACCAACGTCTTCGGGCCGATCGAGGACGCCCATTTCGGCAGGTCGTGCTGTTCGATCGACCACACCAGCTTGGCCAGCGTGTCGGTGTGCGTCTCGATCTGGGACCGCAGCTGCGCGGCCGCGGCAGCAGCGGGGGAGAGGCCGACCACCGTGCCTCCGCTCTCCCGCCAGGCTCGGGCTAGCGTCGCCATCGCGGTGGTCTTGCCCGATCCCGCCGGCGCGATGCCAAGCTGGACGCGCGCACCCGAGGTGGCCATCGCCCGCACCATCGCGGCCTGGCCGGCGTTCAGCGTCAGGCCGTTCGCGACCGATTCCAGCAGCGCAAGATCGACGGACTCGATCGGCACCTGGCGACCGTCCGAACGTCCCGCCGCAGCGACGATCCGCTGTTCGGCTTCGACGATCCGACGAGACGTGAACAGCTTCGCACCCGCCACCTCGTACACGCTGGAGCCGTCGGACCGGCGGAGTTCGTCGGGTTCCTCGATGGCCTTGTCCCGGGGGTCAATGGCGACAGCGTGAAGCTCCAGGGCGGTCGTGGTGAGCCAGTCGGCGGCCCGTTCGAGTTGATCCGGACGCAACCCGGTAGTGCGGAGTTGCCGCTTCGCCTCGGCGTGCACGTGCCAGTACTGCCACACCGCGCGCTCACCCTCGACGGTCGCGATGATCTGCCGGGCAGTGTGCCGGTACCAGTCGTGGTTCGGCAGTGGCGCCCGCGTGCCGCTCGGGTGCAGTGCCGACGCCACCATCGCCTCCACAGCCTGTGCTCCGCCAAGTACGGCCTCGGCCTGACGTCGCCAGGCGGCGCGCTGCTCGGCGAGGGTTCGGGGTGCGTGCTTGGCCTGCCGGGTGTCCTGCCACGCCTGCTCGGCGAGGCTGGTCATCTCGACTGCGGTCGGGGTGCGGCCGTGTACCCGCTGGAAGTCTCCGGCCAGCTCCGATGCCCTCAGCTGGATGCTCTTGCGCCGAGTCGACCACCGGTCGAGGAGCCGCGAATCCACCCCGGCGACCTCGCGAACTGGGCGCTTGCCCTCCGGCGCTGGACGGGCCTTGAACACCAGTCCGAGATCGGTGGCGAGGTGCCGCTCCAGGGCGGTGTTGTAGGTCTCGGACGCAGCGACTGTGGCCTTGAACAGGATGCGCCCGTCGATGCAGCGCCAGCGTCCATCCAGGGTCTGAACCTTGTTCGCCACCGCGACATGGGTGTGGAGATCGGGGTCGGAGGCCCGCGAGTCGCGGTGGGTGAAGGCCGCGCCGACCAACCCTTTCACGTCGACTTGGCGGACCCCGTTGCGTCCGAGCCGGGTGTAGAGAGCGTGGTCCTCGATGTAGCGCAGCGCGTCAACCATCGCCTTCTGGTGCGCCTGCTCGATGACCGCCGCAATCGACGGATCAGCCAGCGCCCACAGTGCTGACACCGACTTCACCGGAGAGAACGTCAGGTCGAATCCGGCGACCGCAGTGGTCTGTGGACGGGACAGCCGGGCGACCAGTCCGGCCATTTCGCGGGCGTCCTGCGGTTCACGTTTGAACTCGGCGAAGAAGAACTCTCGCGCCACCTCGGTGCGGATCCGCCCCCGTTCCTCACGCGGCACGGCAGCGGCAGGGGACGCGCCCATCGAGGTGTTGTAGTCGGCGAAGCGCCGGGCGACCTCCAGCCGGAACGGGCTGACGTCGGGGGAGTAGACCCGGTACGGCTGGCCAAGGCTGATCGCGTTGGCGAAGTCCTTGGCCTCCGCGTCCGGCGACAGGGCTGCCTGTCGCTGAAGGGCCAGAGGGTGGTAGCCGGCGCCGAAGAGAGCCTTCATCTGTTCGGCGGTCACCGGATCCCCGGCGTCGAGACCTTCGATTCCCTCCAGCCCGCGCCCCACCCAGACGCCCGGGGTCTCGCCCTTGGCGGAGTAGTAGGAGGCCAGCGACAGGTGGCCCTTCTCGGTGGAGTCCATGGCAGCCACCTGCCGGGTCAGGTAGTCGTACCCCGACCCGGCTGTGAGCTTCTTGACCTCCATCACGACCAGTACGAAGGCAGCAAGAGCGCCCTGGCGGACAGCCGTCGTCCCGCGAGTTCATGGCGGGTCTGGGCTCCGAATGCGCCCTCGGGAGATTCGGCGTTGTCAGTGGAGACTTGGCGTTCGCAGCGGACGGGGTTCGTGCCCTTCGTCCGACGATGCAGGAGGTGCTTGGGACATCTCGGTGGGGTCGTGAAGGGCCGGGTGGAGGTCAGGCAAGGCGTCGGGGACATAGGGGATCGGGGGTCTCGTGGGGTTGTCGGTGGCCGTCAGGAGGTGGTCGTTGCCTTCGTAGGGAGCGAGTGGCGGTTGGTGACCAAGGAGGGCTGTGCCATGGGGAGCAAGCAGACGGTTCGTCAGGCGGCCCGGCGGGCTGCGTTCCAGATGCAGCAGCGGCGGCGTGAGGAGGAGACCAAGCGCGAGCGCCGGGTGACGAACGAGTCGATCAAGCTGATGGTCGCGCTGCGGGAGCGGGACGACGCCGAGACCAGGGCTCGGGACGCGATTCGCGCGATGGAGGGTGAGGGCCTGGACGCGGCGGCGATCGTCCGGTGGAGCAACGGCGAACTGGACGCCAAGGAGATCGCACGGCTGCGCGACTTCGTCCCGAAGTACGCCGACCCCGTGCCGGACGGGCGTCCGTCATGAAAACCGGGATCGCGCGCAAGCCGCAGCTCGAGCCCATCAAGCGGCGGTGGCTGCGTCCGCTGTCGCCCGCCGAGCGGGCACTGACATGGCTGCTCTGGGTCGGCGCTCATGTTCCAGACGTCGTGGTAAGTGCAGTGATCGTGCTTCCGATCGTCAGCCTGCTCCCCGGCCTGATCGCGTGGCTGGTTCTCGGCGCGATGGTGCTGGGTTCGTTCCTGGTGGCGTCCAGGTGGATGCGGTGGCGCGCGGTCGGGTGGTTCCTGGGTGGTACCCGCCTGCCGGCCGACGTCGACGCTGTGATTCGGCCGCTGCTTGAGGAGGCCGCGTGCGTGAGTGACCGTCGCATCGACTTGGGACTGGCGGTGCCGGGAATGCAGACCACAGCGGTCGGGCCGAACGTCATCCTGATCGACCGGTCGCTGGTCGACGGCTACTGCGCCGGAAAGGTTGACTCGCAGTACTTGGCATTCACGCTCGCTCGCCGTGCTGCCCAGTTGCGGCTCGGCTACACCAGGTTCGATCTCGTCGTCACCTTTTGGTGCCAGCCTGTGGTCCTGTTCACGGCGATGGGCAGCAGCCTCGGGAGGATCGCGCTGATCGCGGCGGCGTGGCGAGCGCGGTTCCTGATGGCCGGCATCGTTCTCGTCCATTCCTATCTGGACGCGACCCTGCCGCTGGGCATCGCCGGCGCCGGCATCATCGCCGCAACCTACGCGATTCCCTGGCTGCGGCGCCTCTGGACTCAGCACCTCGAGAAGGTCGCCGACACTTCGCCCCGACTCGCGCTGATCAAGGACGGGTCTCCGCTTCTGGGCAGCGGCCGGCGTCGGATCGTGTAGGGCCGTACTCGCCGCAGAGCCCGGCGCTGCCACCTGGGGGTGGGTTGGCACGTCGGGCTCTCTCCACGCCCTGCAGCAAGCCAAGTCGGCGTCGATGTGGCCGACAGCGCCGTGTTCGTCCCTTCTTCATGGTCAAGAACCACGAGGAGGGAAGTTCGAGATGAGCCTGTCCACGAGCGAGGCCTACGGGCACCTGCGCAACGCCGCCTGGCACTACCTGTCGGCGGACGGCGACGGGGCAGAGGGCATCTTCCTCGGGGCGGCGTGCCTGGACGTCGAGGACGCCTTCGAGAAGGCCGAGGTCGTCCCTGAACTCGTCGCGGACGAGGGGTCGGCTGAGGCCGCGATCAAGGCGGCGCTGGCGTCCCTCGAGGACGGCGATGGTCCGCTTGTGCCGGCGCTGCGGGATGCGCTGGTCGAGTTGGCCGTGCGGGCTGGGGTGCGATGACCGCCACGGTCGCTGGCCTGCTCGACCGGTTGCACGCCCAGGCGTTCGCGATCTCGAATCTTGTGACTCGGCCCTCTGAGGACAGGTGGCGTGCCCACGCCGTCGTGTGGCCGCGATTGGCGCTGGCCACTATGCGGGCGCTGAACAACGTCCCAGCCGGTACGGCCACCGATCCCGAGTTGGTGCTGCTGGACTCGATCCTGCAGCCCATCGCCCGCAGCGAGTGGATCCCGAGGATCTCGGACACTCCTGCCACGAACGTCCCGCCGGACAAGCGTCTGGTCGACATGACCCGCGTCCTGGGCGGCATCGCCGACTTGCTCAGCATCGGACTCAAGGACACCGTCAGCGACTCGACCGCAATCCTCGGGCTGCGGTCGAACCTGCTCGCCCCGGTGATGGTGGCCGCCAACTGGAGCCTGGCGACCGCCCCCGACGTCGCCCGCAACTTGACTCCCCGTCGCCACCTGCAGCTGGTCTCCGGCATCGGGGCCGCGTTCGCATTCATCCCGGTCGGGCTGCGACCCGGCCAATATGACGACATCGCAGCGGTGCCCCACAGCGAGAACAGCCTGGACGCCGCGATGCACAACTGGCTGGACGCCACCAAGGAGGCACTTGCCACCCGGAAGGGGCTCTCGGGCGTCACCCTGCAGACCATCGCCGCCGACCTCAGCGTCCTCTGCGGGGCAGCAGCAGCCACCACCAACGCCGCGATGGTCCTCGGTCAGCTCGCCGAAGATCGCGGACGTCCGGTCGTCGAGGCCATCAGCGACGCCAACGCCCAGTGGCGCGAGGCGTCTCGCTGGCCACAGACCATCTACCTCGGCGGGGTCCGCGACACCGGACTAGCCGACGCGTCCATCCACCTTCGCCAGACCGTCGTGGACGCCCTACGTGACGGCAAGTCGTGGGCTGATCCCGCGGTGGTCGCCGCGCGCATGAAGGGCCAGGATCTGGGCTCGGTCGCGCGGCGTGCCATGCACATCGCGGCCGAGGCTGCCCAGCTCCAGCAGGCCGCGGTCACGAACCTGTTCTTCGGCAAGGACCGGGTCATGATGGCCTCCCGGTCGCTGGAAGGCGCGACCTACATGAGCAAGGTCGTCTTCACCGCTCGCCGACGTGGCACCTGGATCCCCATGCCCCGCCACGAACCCTCCGGTGTCGAGGTCTACCGGGCCGCCACCAACGCCGCCAACGCCACCGCCGCGGCCCGGCGGCTCTCCGTGGCGACCGCCAACCCTGCCCTCGCACCTTCGATGCCATCGCCACCGATCGCCGTTGAGTTCACCCAGGGACGCATCGCAGCCCTCCGAACCACGACCCCGAGCGCACCGGCCCAGCGACTCACGCAGGAGCCTCCGTTCGGCATGGGGTCCGGCGGACCGGGGGCCTCCGGACCAGCACCGTCGATCGGCCGATAGTCAGAGACCGCACCCCAGCGTCTGGTCACATCACCCACACGCGAGCACGCTTCCGAACCAGCGCAGAGCCCGGTCGGCCGGGGCGGGCTGACCGACCCGAACCGGCACGCCACGCGAGAGGCCCTAGCCGACTCGCCCGGTGCTAGAAGGACGGCGTCTCGAAGTCGGGGTAGTAGCGGTGTTCGTGTGCGTAGAAGCGGATGAGCTTGCACTCGGGACATCTTGACGCGTGGCCGTCGAGCAGCGCTGGCAGTCCATGCCGCTTTCTCGCCTCGACGAAGGCATTGCGCTCGAGCGATGCGACTGACGCCGGGTCGATCCATTCGACGGGCATGCCACACTTCTCGCAGTGGTCCACGTCCGGGATGCTGAGGGATGGCAACATGCCCGGGAGTCCTGCGATGGCGCCGAAGTCGCTCTCTGGTTCGCTGGTGAAGCCGATGTTGTCGCAGTCCAGGCAGACCCAGGCGTTCCCGCGCATCAGGGCAGCGTGACCGATCACCTCCGCGGCCTCTGCGTAGGCCGCGGGGTTCACCTTCCTGAGTTCGTCAGGGCTGACCCACCGGACGGATCCTCCGCAGTTGTCACAGCGCTGCCGCCCGAGCAGCGTCACCGGGTCCGGGTGCTGGTTGGGTGACCGCAGCGACTCGCGGGTCTCTTGGTCGCGGGAGGCTGAGGTGTACTTCTGGCCGGTCGCCTTCATCCGTGCGCGGACGCGGCGCTTCCGATTCTGACTGGACATCGATGCCACTCCTAAGAACGGTGCACCGCCGCGCCGGGGCACCTATCAGTCGAGTTGCATGGTGCCAACGCAAAGATCCGGTGACCCCTGGGGAGCCTTGTCCTCGCAGCCCTTGGCGCGCGGGCCTTCGGGCTCAGAGATGGGCGAACCGGAACGCCCAATCGGGAGCATAGCGATCGGTCCGGCTCTCCGGGGTCGAAGACACGGCACTCCGCCGTCCACCTGTCAGCGGCGTCCGGTTCCTCGATCACCTTTCGGTGGGCTAGATGGTGTGGCCATGGCCAACCCGCGGTGATTCATCGCTCGGCGAGGACGCGGAAGCGAGACCTTGGAACAGGCGCTGGCGTTCGGCCGCCACGACCTCGCGGGCGAGTTCGGCTTCGGAGATGTCGACTGCCTCAGGCGAGCTGTCCTTGGTTTCGCTGAGGCGGGCGTATTCGTCGAACAGTTGCTTCTTGGTGGCGAGGATCTCGGTGATCCGTTGGTCGACGCCCTCTTCAGAGAGCAAACGGTGGACCTGGACGGATTGAACTTGTCCCATGCGGTGGGCGCGGGCGATGGCTTGGGCTTCGATCGTGGGTTTGAGTTGCGGTTCGCAGATGATGATTACGGACGCTGCCTGGATGTTGAGGCCGGTACCGCCGGCGACGACCTGGGCGACCAGGACGGCGCCGCGGCCGGCCTTGGAGAAGTCATCGACCATCCGCTGCCGCTGGTCCGCGGCTACCGATCCGGTGAGCGGTCCGAACACCTTTCCCGGAAGAGCGGCTGCGACGGTGTTGAGGACTTCGCGGAAGTATGAGAAGACGATGACTCGGCGGCCGTTGTCCTCGGCCTCATGGACGACTTCGACAAGTCGTTGCAGCTTCTCGGAGTACTTGCCGCTGAGCATCGCGGCTTGTCGCATGGCCATGAAGTTGCCCGCGCCAACGGCGGCCGTGTAGGTCCGGAGGTCGGGCGCGGACATGGGCAGCCATTCCTCGACTTCGACGAGTTCGGGCAGTTCGGTGAGGACGTCTTCCTGGTTGCGCCGCAGGTAGGCGGGGGCGATCTGGCGACGGAAGCGCTTGGGTGCCAGATCGGAGGCATCGATGCGAAGGTCCGGACGAACGTAGCCGACAAGGGTCCGAAACTCCTCGACGCGGTTCTCGAGTGGCGTCCCCGTGAGCAGCACGGATCGCTTGGCGTTGTGCAGCAGCCAGCCGGTGAGCCGAGAGCGTTGCGCTTCGGGGTTCTTGATGTAGTGCGCTTCGTCGACGATGACGCAGTCGAGGTCGGCACGGGCGACGCGAGGGAGCTTGCCTCGCAGCCAGCCGAGGGTCTCATACGTGGTCACGGCGACTCCTCCGTCGCGTTCCCAGGTGGAGGCGGCCCAGTCTCGGTATTGCCCGTGGACCCGGTAGGGACGGAGCTTCGACTTGCTTCCGATCTCGCGCATCCAGTTGGTGACGACTGCAGCCGGGCAGATCACTAGGAAGTGTTGGGAGCCTGTGCTGCGCAGGTGGGCGAGCACGGCGAGGGCTTCGACGGTCTTCCCGAGGCCCATTTCGTCGCCAATGACTACCTTGTTCTGGACGAGCGCGAACCGTGCCCCGAAGCTCTGGTAGCCACGCAGGGAGGCGTTTAGGTTGTCGGTGAGAAGCGTTTGGTTCCGGATCGCTTCGACGACCTCCGCTGGCAGATCCCCGTGGGCCTTCTGTTCATCCTCAAGGATGAAGCCGAGTTCGGCGAGCATCGCGAAATAGTCGGCCGGACGGCCGAGGAAGTCCTCCCAAGCGTCGACGCCGCCGCCGTCCCGCCGCCTGTCCGGAGACTGGTCCAGGTCGTGCGCTCGCTTCTCCAGCGCGTCGATCGTGTCGATCAGCACAGAGGCGGGAGTTCCCGCGAACGAGAACACGGCGAGGTTCACCACCTGACTGCTGATCGTCCTGCCCAGGGACGTGAGTTCCTTGGCCCGCTGGAGGTCCTCGGCTGCCCCACGGGTCTTGCGTGCGAGATCCCAAACACGCAGGGCGTTCAGCAGTGCCCTCGTTTCGGGCCGGCGAGCCTTGATGTCGATGCGGACGGGGGTCTCGTCGAAGGTCGTCTTCCATAGGGTCTCTGCGGCGGCGACCATCCGGGTCGCGGTCGTTTGCCCGATGCCCGGCAGGTACTCCAGTCGGTCCTTCTGCGCCAGCACCTGAGGCACGGTCTTGATCCCGGCATCGGTCAGCGGCCCAGTGCGGAGGCGTTCCCGGGTGGCCTTCTTGAGGGCGTCGACCGGCATCGCTTGGAGCATCCTCCACGCGTCCTGGCGCCGCACCTCGACGCCGGCCTTCTGCGCGGCATCCTTGAACCGTGCCTCGCTGGCGATGGCCTTCTGGATGGTCGCCAGCGCGCCCGGCAGGCCTCGATAGCTGACCCGCTGCAGCACCTCGGGCTTCCTGCCCAGGCTGGGGAACTCGGCGGCGAGGCCATAGGTCTCGTGGAACAGCTGACTGAGGGTGGGCTTGGTCCAGTCGGTGCGTGCGCGCGGATCGTTCAAGTCGCTCAGCCGCTTCGCGAAGCCTGAACGACGACCGGCCTCGTGGAACGCGCGGAGGCGGTCACCGGCGGTCCGGGCGGCTGCCTTCTTCTGAGCGCCGGCGAAGATCCTCGGCAGGGAGGTGACGGAGCGCACCTGGTGCGCGTCGCGCAGCGCACCATCGGCGAACGCAGCCATTGACGCGGCCTCAGCATCGGGCACCGTCCTGAGCACCGTGCGTTTCACCAGTACGTTGAGCAGGGCCTCGTCGGCGCCTAACAGGGGGATCGCGCACCAAGTCAGGTTGCCGTCCCGCCAGATATTCACGACCCGCTGACGAAGCGGCTCAGCCGCACGGTGCACGATGTCGTCGGCGCGGGTGCGGAACTCCACGACTTCCCGGGCGGTTCGTGCCCAGGATTCGACCTCGGCGGTGACCGCCCGGAGTTGTTCGCGCTCTGCCCTGTCCATCGTCTGCCACTGGTGTGGTGTGTGTCAGCAGGAGACTAGTGGAGGTCACCGACCTCAGGCCCGGTTGAGGCACAACCTCGCCGTGTCAGTGCAGTCCTCTAGGATCAAACTCGGTCAACAGGGAGGACGGCGCGTGAAGCTCGAGGGGCTCAATTCCGCGGTGAAACTGGCCGGCCTGATCCCTGGCGAGATCGTGACTGTGATTGCCGCCCAGTGGCACGGCACTGATGCTGTCGAGCTGACGTACAAGACCAACGCCGGCGCGCTCGGTCAGCAGGTCGTGTTCCGCAAGGACGAAGATTCACTCAGCCTCGCTCATGCGGGTGCCCGCCCGTTCGACGCAGCAGCGTCCGATTTCAAGCTTGTCGCCGAGGCGCAGCGCATCAAGCTCGCTGGCCTGTTCGACCCCATGCTGGCGGTGGCGACCAGTGATGTGCAGCCGTTGCCGCACCAGATCCGCGCGGTCTATGGCGAGTTGCTGCCACGCACGCCGCTGAGGTTCCTCCTGGCGGACGACCCTGGCGCTGGCAAGACGATCATGGCCGGCCTCTACATCAAGGAACTCCTGCTGCGGGATGACGTGAAGCAGTGCCTGATCGTGGCTCCGGGTGGTCTGGTGGAGCAGTGGCAGGACGAGTTGTTCTTCAAGTTCGGGTTGCGGTTCGACATCCTGACCAACCAGCTGATCGACTCCAACGTCAACCTGAACGTGTTCGAGACCAACCCGCTGCTTATCGCCCGCATGGACCAGCTGTCCCGCAACGAGGAACTCCGCGCCCAGCTGGCCGAGACCGAGTGGGATCTGATCATCGTCGACGAGGCGCACCGAATGGGCGCCCACTACTTCGGCGGCAAGTTGGAGAAGACCAAGCGTTTCCAGCTGGGCGAGCTGCTCGGCAGCGTCACTCGCCACCTGCTCCTGATGACGGCGACCCCGCACTCGGGCAAGGAGGAGGACTTCCAGCTGTTCCTCACGCTCCTGGACAAGGACCGGTTCGAAGGCAAGAACAAGAACACCACTGACACCTCGGGGATCATGCGCCGGATGGTGAAGGAGGATCTGCTCACCTTCGAGGGCAAGAAGCTGTTCCCCGAACGGATCGCCGAGACCGTCCCGTACGAGCTGACAGCGCTGGAGCAGGAGCTGTACGAGCAGGTCACCGACTATGTGCGGACGGGGATGAACCGGGCTCAGAAGCTCCTGGACGGCAAGCGACGCAACACCGTGGGGTTCGCCCTCACCGTCCTGCAACGTCGCTTGGCCTCCAGTCCCGAGGCGATCTACAAGTCCTTGGTGCGCCGCTCGGAACGTCTGGAGCGCAAGCGGACCGAGATCCAGAACGGCACCTACCGCGACCAGACCCCGACGATTGACCTGGACGAGATCGACGACGACGAGTTCAGCGCCGAAGAGATCGAGACCGTCGAGGAGGAGCTGCTCGATGCGGCGACCGCGGCTCAAACCGTCGAGGAATTCACTGCCGAACTCCTCGAGCTGGCTAGGCTGGTGAAGCTCGCAAAGAAGGTTCGCGACTCTGGCACCGACAAGAAGTGGACCGAGCTGTCCACGATCCTGCAGGACCACGCGCTGACCACCGACGCGAACGGGTGGCCGCGCAAGTTCATCATCTTCACCGAGCACCGCGACACCCTCGACTACTTGCAGACCCGCATCTCGACCCTGATCGGGAAGCCGGACGCGGTCCGCGCGATCCACGGCGGCGTGCGGCGTGCCGAGCGGCGCCAGATCACCGAGGAGTTCACCAAGAACCGTGACTGTCAGATCCTGATCGCCACGGACGCTGCCGGTGAAGGTCTGAACCTGCAGGCCGCGCACCTGATGGTGAACTACGACTTGCCGTGGAACCCCAACCGGATCGAGCAGCGCTTCGGCCGCATCCACCGCATCGGGCAGGAAGAGGTCTGCCGGCTGTGGAACCTCGTTGCCTCCAACACGCGCGAGGGCGAGGTGTTCACCCGCCTGCTGGAGAAGCTCGACCAGATGCGCCAGACCTATGGTGGCAAGGTCTTCGACGTGCTCGGGGAGGCTTTCAGCGAGACCCCACTGCGGACCCTGCTGATGGATGCCATCCAGTACGGCGAACTGCCAGAGACAAGGGCGAAGATGCACCAAGTCGTCGATGCCAGCATCGGCGATGGACTGCTCGAACTCCTCGAAGAACGCGCCCTCGCCTCCGAGCACCTCGCCGAGGCCGACCTCCAGGCGCTGCGCGCGGCGATGGACGAAGCCCGCGCCCGCCGGCTCCAGCCGCACTACATCGAGCTCGCGTTCAAGGCCGCGTTCACCCGGCTCGGCGGCCGAATCGCCAAGCGTGAGCAGGGACGCTACGAGATCAGCAACGTGCCGGCTCACATCCGAGCCAGCAAGCACGGGCCGATCGCCACCAAGTACGACCGCGTCACGTTCGACCTGTCGCACGTCCAGCCCGACGACCTGCCCCGCGCCGACCTTCTCTCCCCGGGACACCCGCTCCACGATGCGGTCATGGACGAAGCCATCCGCCAGTTCGGCCGCACCCTCCACAGCGGCACCATCCTGGTCTCGGCCACAGTCGAGGAACCCCAGCTCCTGGTCGGGGTCATCGAGGAAGTCGCCGACGCCACCGGCGACTCCGTCGCCCGCCGATTCGGCTATGCCTACGTCAACACCGCCGGGACGGTTCTTACCGCCGGCCCCGCCCCGTACCTCGACTGCGTCGCCGCACCCAACACGCCCGCTGTGACCGCAGCAACTCAGCTCCCCTGGCTCGCCGACGCAGAGGGCCAGGCGACCAGCTGGATCATCTCCCACCAACTGCCTGAGTACCTCGCCGAGGTCCAGCCGCGCCGATCGGCCGAACTCACCAAGGCCCGCACGCTCGTCACCAAGCGACTCCAGGGCGAATGCGACCGACTCCTGCTCGATGCGGCGATCGCCGCGGAGAAGGAGCAGCACGGCGAGAAACCGCGCGAGTCGGCGGACAGCCTCAACCGCAAGGTCGTCGAACTCGACGTCCGGCTCCGCGCCAGGCTCGAACTGCTCGACCAGCAAGCACTGATGTCGACCAAGCCACCCCAAATCCTCACCGCTGCTCTCGTACTGCCGATCGCCATGGTCGAGGCCGAGGTGCCGGCCACTGTCCCGATGCACGCGAAGGAGACCAAGGAAGTCGAACGCCGCGGCGTTGACCTCGTCATAGCCCGCGAACGCGAACTCGGCCGCCACCCAGTTGAGCAGGCCTTCAACAACAAAGGTTTCGACATCCTCTCCACCGACTCAAAGGGCGACACCTACCGCATCGAAGTCAAAGCCCGCATCGACGGCGCCACCGACTTCTTCGTCACGCACAACGAAGTCATGACCGGCAAGAACGCCGTCCCGCGCTACCGCCTCGCCCTCGTAAGGGTCGACCCGCGCGGCACCCAACACGATGAAGTCCGCTACCTCGACAACCCGTTCGACAAGACCGACCTCGGAGACTTCGAAGCTACGGGCATCCGCGGCGATTGGCAGAAGACCTGGGCCAAGGGGGTGCATCCCTTCTGATGCCTGCTTTGGCCTCTGGGAGGCTCGCAGCAGTCCTGGCCAACCCGCCACTCACCGATGGATCGAGGACGCTTTGTAGGGTCTCGCTGGCCGCCGAGCTCCTCGGTTTCACGCACGTGGAGATCGTGAATCTGTTTGGCAAGGCCTCACATGCGACTCGAGACATCGACGTCCTAGGCACCACCGGCACTTGGTGGCTGGCGGCGCGTCCGCGACTGGAGGAAGAGTTGGCAATGGCTGATGCCGTCCTCTTGGCGTATGGAGTGGCCGCACCATGCGGTCCCGCGCGAACCCATCACCGCGAGCAGGTCGACTGGCTGCGCGCTCGGCTTACCGCATTCGCCTTGCCGATCTGGTGGGTTGGAAACGCTCCGAGACACCCATCGCGCTGGCAACGGTGGACTCACAGGGAGTACGCGGATGCGCCGTTTGCAGTCGCGTTGCGAGATGCCCTAACCCTTACCCACCCCGACGCCGTGACCGTGGCCCACTAGTTTACTGCGCGGGCGCGTGGCGCCATCGGAACTGGAATAGACAGCAAGCACGAAAGGTCGACGACGTGATTCAGAGGCGGAAACTAATCGAGGTGGCTCTGCCGCTCGAGGCTATCAATCGAGAGTCAGCACGAGAGAAGTCGATCCGTCACGGTCACCCTTCGACCCTGCATTTGTGGTGGGCGCGCCGGCCGCTCGCCGCCGCTCGTGCCGTGCTGTTCGCCCAGCTTGTCGATGATCCCTCAGCCCGGCCAGACGAGTTCCCCACCGAGGAACTACAGCGCAGCGAGCGAGAGCGGCTCCACAAGATCATCGAACGACTGGTGGTGTGGGAGCATGCACGCGATCAGAAGCTGTTGGCGGAGGCTCGCACGGAGATCCTCAAGTCCACTAACGGCAATCCGCCGCCAATCCTTGATCCCTTCGCCGGTGGAGGAACCATCCCCCTGGAAGCTCAGCGGCTGGGGCTCGAGGCGCGTGCATCCGACCTCAATCCTGTCGCGGTGCTCATCAACAAGGCGCTCATCGAGATCCCCCCGCAATTCTGCGATCAGGCGCCTGTCTTTCCCGGCCAGGCCGAGTCAGAGTTTCGGGAGTGGAAGGGCGCTGAGGGGCTCGCGGCCGATATTCGGGCCTACGGAAGTTGGTTGCGAGACCAAGCTGCGAACAGGGTCGGACGTCTCTACCCTCGGGCCACCCTCTCCGACGGCGGCGAGGCGACCGTGATCGCCTGGATCTGGGCTCGTACGGTCACCTGTCCGAACCCGGCCTGCGGGATCGAGATGCCACTCGTCCGTACTTGGTGGCTGGGCAAGAAGAAGGGAAAGGAGGCGTACGTCGTGCCTACTCTCGTCAGCGACCCCAGTAGCCACTCGGGGCAGAGAGTGCAGTTCGAGATTGGGCATTCGATGTCCACCGCTCCCACCGCGGAAACGGATGGGACCGTCTCCGGAAGAACTGGAGCATCCTGCATTGCGTGCGACGCTGTGGCATCCATGGACTACCTGCGCGGCGAGGGTAAGGCGCATCGGATGGGGCAGCAGTTGATGGCCGTTGTCGCCGAGGGCAACCGGCAGCGCATCTACCTCCCGGCGACCGACGAGCATGTGAGTGCAGCGAGAGCGGATAGGCCCGTCGACACCATCTCCGGCGACCTTGGCTACGATCCGCGCGCGATCACGGCGCCGAACTACGGGATGACCTCCTTCGCGGACCTCTTCACCGACCGGCAGCTGGTCTCTTTGACCACATTCAGTGACCTTGTGCCTGAAGCGCGCGATCGCGTGCTCGCCGATGGTGGCACCGAAGCGTATGCGGACGCCGTGGCTACGTACCTGGGCTTCGTTGTCAGCCGGCTGTCTGACTACCAGTCCTCCATTACCACATGGGCCAGCAATCCGCAGATGGAGATCTTGCGGAACATTTTCGCCCGCCAAGCGATTCCCATGACTTGGGACTATGCAGAAGGAAACCCGTTCGCGGATAGCTCCGGAAGCTTGGTTCGAATGACAGCGGCTGTAGCGGAGGCGGTCGAGCGCCTCAACGCTAAGGGACTCGGTAAGGCTGAGCAGCGCGATGCCGCCGTCGCCGTGTCCGACCGGGCTGTGATCAGCACTGATCCGCCGTACTACGACAACATCGGCTATGCAGACCTGTCGGACTTCTTCTACGTGTGGTTGCGGCGCTCGCTTCGTGGCGTCCACGGAGACCTCTTGTCAACGATGCTGGTGCCCAAGGCCGAGGAGCTGGTCGCCAACCCGTTCCGCCACGGCGGGAAGGGCGGGGCGCAGCGATTCTTCGAAGATGGCTTCCGGCAGGTTTTTGCGCGCGCGAGGCAGGCCGCACAAGAGGATCTGCCGATCACAGTCTGGTATGCGTTCAAGCAGAATGACTCCGATGATGCTGGAGAGGCGTCAACGGGGTGGGAGACTTTACTCGAAGGCATGATTCGATCCGGCTGGATGATCACCTCGACGTGGCCGAGTCGAAGCGAGAAGAGTGGTCGCATGCGCGACGTCGGCTCGAACGCACTCGCCTCCTCGATCGTCCTGTCCCTTCGACCGCGAGCCGACGGGGCGCCGACAACCGATCGGCGCGGCTTCATCGCCACATTGGAGGGGGAGCTTCCCGACGCCCTCCGAAAGCTCCAGCAAGGAGGTATCGCTCCCGTTGATCTGCCTCAGGCGGCAATTGGGCCCGGGATGGCCGTGTTCAGCCGCTACGGCGGTGTGATTGAGAGCGACGGATCGAGGATGAGCGTGCGCTCGGCCCTCGCCCGCATCAACGAGGTGCTGGATGAGGTTCTGAGTGAGCAAGAGGGCGACTTTGACACCGCAACTCGCTTCGCGATCCAGTGGTATCGACAGCACGGGTACGGCGCGGGCAAGTTCGGGGACGCGGACAGTCTGGCCCGCGCGCGTAACACCAGCGTCGACCTAATGGATCGTGGCGGGATCCTGTCGTCCCGGGCGGGGACCGTCCAGCTGACTAAGCCGCTGGACCTCGCTTCGGGATACGACGTCCTGGCCGACCTTCACACGAGCACCTGGGAGGCACTTCACCACACCATCAAGACTCTTGAGCTAGACGGAATCGCGCCGGCCGGGAACTTCTTGCGGGCCGCGCTGAGTCGTGCCGACCGAGCGGTGGACGCCGACTTGGTGAAGGAACTCGGTCACCTCCTGTTCCGCATCGCTGAGGCTAACGGCTGGACGAAGGATGCGTTGTCGTTCAACAACCTGGTCACGAGTTGGCCGGACATCCTGGACGTCGCCCGCGAGAATGGTGGCGGGCAGGGGAGCCTGCCGTCGCAGGGTGCGTTCGACTTCGACGAGGACGAGTGACATGGCACTGAGCAATCGGGACCGGATCGACCGGATGTTCCAGGTGATGGCGCCCGTGCTGGACGACTTCATCGCGTCGTTGATCGGGCAGGGAGACCAATCGTTGGGCGCAGCTTGGACCAAGTTGGTCGCACTGAAGGACCAGAAGGGCGGCGTTCCCGCCGGCAAGAACTACGACCCGCTCGATCCGCAGGTGCAGTTCCGCATCCTCACGGAGGGAAACATCACCGGCGGCTTCAAGGCGGGCTGGTATCCGCTGAGCGACCGGATCGGGCGATCGGGTGAGTCGTACGCGAGCGAGTTGCGCCAGGTTCGCAATGACTGGGCGCATAACCAGCCGTTCACCGATGATGACGCCTATCGGGCGCTCGATACCGGTGAGCGGTTACTGCGGCTTGTCGGTGCCGCCGAGGAGGCTGACGAGGTGAGGTCGATCCGTCAGAACCTGCGCCGAATGACGGCTGACAAGGACGACAAGAAGGTCTTGAAGGCGGCCGTCGACAACCCTGAGGCCACGGGTTTGAAGCCGTGGCGTGAGGTGCTGCGGCCCCACGATGACGTGGCGACCGGCAACTTCGCGGCGTCGGAGTTCGCCGCGGACCTGTACAAGGTGGCGTTCGGTGGCGAGCAGGATGCCGGCTACTCAGATCCGGCGACATTCTTCCAGCGCACCTACCTCACGGAGGGCCTGAGCCAGTTCATCAGCCGCGCGGTCCGGCGCCTCTCGGGAGATGACAATGCGCCGCCGGTGATTAACCTGCAGACCAACTTTGGTGGCGGCAAGACGCACTCGATGCTGTCGCTGTGGCACGTCGCCGCAGGGCTTCCGGTGGGGGTGTTCCCGCAGGAGACCCAGGAGCTGCTGACCGCGAGCGGCTACACGGGCCAGAAGGTGAACCGGGTCGCGATCGTCGGCAATCACTTCAGCCCGTCCGGTGTGACGAAGACCGACGGCACTCATGTGAACACGATCTGGGGCGAGCTGGCCTGGCAACTCGGGGGACCAGAAGGGTACGCGATCGTCGCTAACTCGGACGCGGCTCGCACCCACCCTGGCGATGCCGTCCGCGTCTTGCTCGCGAAGTACGCGCCGGCGGTGGTCCTCATCGACGAGTGGGTTGCCTACGCACGCTCCTTGGTTGGCCGGGACGACTTGGCCGGCGGCACGTTCGATGACCAGTTCACCTTCGCTCAGACGCTGACTGAGGCGGCCAAGGGCACGTCGGGTGTTTTGTTGGCAATCTCGATTCCGGCGTCGAACACGGGTGACGACCTGGACAAGATCGTTGTCGGCAACGCGGAGGAGGTGGGTGGCGCGAACGGTCTGGAGGCGTTGAAGCGGCTGCAGAACGTGGTACGCCGGGTGGCGGATCAGTGGCGGGCGGCGTCCCCGACCGAGGCGTATCACATCGTCAAGCAGCGACTCTTCCAGCAGCCCGACGCCGCCGCATTGGCGGCGATCGGGGCCACCGCTCGGGGCTATGTCGACATGTACCGAAAGTACACCGACGACTTCCCACGCGAGGCGCGCGACCCCGCCTACGAGGAGCGGATCAAGCGCACCTACCCGATCCATCCGGAGCTGTTCGACCGCCTGTATGAGGAGTGGTCGTCGCTGGAGCGGTTCCAGCGCACCCGTGGTGTGCTGCGGCTGATGAGCACTGTGATTCACGCCCTGTGGGCGGGCGATGACGCGTCGCCGTTGATCATGCCCGGTTCGATCCCACTCGCCACTTCGTCCGTGAACGCCGAACTGACCCAGTACCTGCAGGACTCGTGGAAGGCCGTCATCGACGCCGACGTCGACGGACTGAACTCCGAACCTGTTCGGATCGACAAGGACCGACCTGTGTTCGGCCAGCGCTCGCTGACGAAGCGGTTGGCTCGCACCGTGTTCTTCGGCGCCGCGCCGACGATCGGCTCGGCCCACAAGGGCTTGGAGACCCAGCGCGTCTTTCTGGGCACTGCGGTTCCTGGTGACGTACCTGGCAACTTCCACGCTGCTCTCACGGCGTTGGCGGATCGTGCCACGTACTTCTACTCGGGTTCGGGCAAGTACTGGTACGACCTGCAGGCCAACATCACCCGCACCGCGAAGGATCAGGCCGACCGGCTCCACAAGGAAGACGTGTGGGCCGAGATCGTTCGCCGCCTGCAGAACCAGGCCCGGCCGACCGGAGACTTCACTGGCGTCCATGTCTGCCCGGTGGAGAACTCCGACATTCCCGACACCGATGAGGCTCGGTTGGTGATCCTTCATCCAAAGGTGTCGCACAAGCGAAAGGCGAGCGACTCGGCCGCGCTGAAGTTCGCGCAGAAGGCTACCGAGCAGCGGGGGAGCGCCAACCGGACCTACCGCAACATGCTGGTCTACCTGGCCGCCGACGAAGATCGGCTCGCCGAACTCGACACCGCGACTCGCGACTACCTGGGCTGGAAGCACGTCCTCGACAACGACGCCGATCTCGATTTGACCCAAAACCAGAAGAACCAGGCCACCCAGCGGCAGACCCAGGCCGACCAGACCGTCAACGCCCGGCTCCTGCAGACCTTCACTTGGGCACTCGTCCCGGCGCAGCCGGACCCAAAGGCGCCATTCGTGCTGAAGGAGACCAAGGTCGAAGGCCAGACCTCCTCGCTCGCAGACCGGGTCTCCCGTCGGCTCGGCAACGACGGCGACCTTTCCACCCGCCAGGCAGCGGCGACGATCCGATTTGCGATCAGCAAGGTGCCGACCATCTGGGAGAAGGGCCACGTTGCCCTCGGCGACCTGTGGAGCCTGTACAGCACCTACCCCTACATGCCCCGCCTGCGGGACCGGAAGGTGCTCAACGAAGGCATCGTTGACCAGCCCATGCTGTGGAGTGCCGACGGCTTCGCACTTGCCACCGGCTACGACGAGGACGCCAAACGCTACGTCGGGTTGTGGACAAGCGATGACAAGGGGTTCCCACCTCAGCCTGCGGACTCCCTGCTCATCGTGCGTCCGGACGTTGCCACAGCACAGCGGGCCGTGGAGGCCGCCGCAGTGCCAGAAACGGGTCTGACTCCCACACCCCGTCCGGAGCCTGATCCACAACCTGACGCGGGCCGGATACCCCCCGAGCCGTACAAGCTGGTCAAGCACAGATTCTTCGGTGCCAAGACGCTTCGGCCCGACCATATCGCCCAAGACTTCAAGACGATTGCCGATGAGGTACTGAGTCAGTTGCGGATGGACGTCTCGACCAATTTGAACGTCCGCATCGAGATCGAAGCGATCAGCGACGAGGGCTTTGGCGAGGGACGCGTGCGCGCCGTGTCCGAGAACGCCAAGACTCTCAAGTTCGAGCAGGCCGACTTCGAGGAAGACTGAGTCCCGGAGATCCGTGGCGTGATCGGTGCTGACGCGCTCGATCAAGAGTGGGGCAACTGTGAACAATCAGGAAAGCTTGAGGCCCGCAGCTGGGCACGGGCTGAGGAGGGCATCCCATGAGTACCGGCAGTGAGGCGCTCAATCGCACGGTCAACGACTGGCTCGGCCTGATCTCGTCGGGTCGACTACGTCTTCCCAGCTTCCAGCGCGGGACAGCTTGGGATCGGCGCCGAGTGCAGTCGATGATCGAGACGATCGTGCGTGATCTTCCTTTGGGAATCACGCTGGTGTTGCACGTGGGAGACGAGGAGAAGTTCCACTCCCGCCCGCTCGAGACCGCACCGGAGACAGTAGTCACCGTGACAGAGCACCTCCTGGACGGCCAGCAACGGCTCACTGCGCTGTGGCGCGCACTCAAGGACAACAACGAGAGGGAGAGCTACTTCGTTCATATCCCCAACCTCGATGACAACCCCGACAACGACGATGACCGCATGACGGTGAAGGTTCAGCCCGTGTCACCCGATGGAGAAGGTGGCCGGAAACCCAGGTGGGTCGACGATCCTGTGCAATGCCTGCGGCAAGGGCTTATCCCGGTCCGGTTGCTCGATCCGGATCACGATGACACCGACGCCTGGGTGCAGAAGGCCACCGCGCCCCTCGAGCCGGGCGACGATCTCACGGACATCGTTGAATACAAGAAGGCCAACGATCTCGTTCGGACGAAGCGCGATCACCTCAACAAGATCATCCGGCCCATGCGCGAAACCGTGAAGCACTTCAACCTGCCGTACCTACGTCTCCCCGCAAGCACGCCCCGGGACGTCGCGCTCAGTGTCTTCGTGAACATGAACACCAACGCCAGGCCGCTCACCGCCTATGACATCATCGTCGCTGAGTTGGAGAACAGGACCGGACGTCGGCTCCACGAAATGGTGCATGCGCTCAATGCGCATGCACCAGCCATCGGGCGCTACCTGTCTGTGTCGGAGGCCGTCCTCCAGACCTCGGCGCTGATGCAGGGTAAGCAGCCGAACCAGCGTGGGTTCTACGACATGGACCTCCATTCATTCGCGCAGTCGTGGGACTCGATGACACTCGGGCTGACGCGGTTGGCCTCACTTCTGGAAGAGTCGGGAATCCTGGACGCTGAGCGGGTACCAAGCGTGGTGCCGCTCCCGGTGGCCGCCGCGATCCTCGCTCAAGCAGCGCCGGATGGTGATGCCCGCGCAGTCGCTGACCGGCTAGCACGCCGCTACCTCTGGTCGTCCTTCTTCACCACTCGGTACGAAAACGCAGCAGCGACGAGGGCCGCAGCGGACTACCGGAACCTTCGCCAAGTTCTCGACGGGACCGGGACAGAAGGTGATGTTTCTGTCTTCGACCGTACGCAGTATCCGTTGCCGACGATCGCCGACTTGATGGCTGCCCGGTGGCCAAAGTCAAAGCGAACACTGAGCCGGGCGGTCTTGGCGACCTCAACCTACTTCGGGGCTCGCGACTTCGCCGATGACACCAAGGTCTCGGCGGTCAACATCAGGCAGCGCGAGTACCACCACCTGTTCCCCGACAAGCTCCTTGGCGACGCAGGCATCGACTCCTTCCTAGCCCTCAACTGTGCGCTGATTACGTGGAAGACAAACCGGACGATCGGACGGCTCGACCCCATTGCCTACCTAGAGGCTCGCGCCGACCGTGCTCCTGACGACCGAGACGTGCGCGACAGGCTTGAGAGCCACCTCGTTCCATACGAGCGGCTGGCCAATGCTGGCCCCTACCCAGACATCAAGGGCGAGGAGCTCCGTGCCGCGGTGAAGCCGGATTTCGATGCCTTCCTGTCGGTGCGGGCAGAGCTCGTCCTTCAGTTGGCGACCGAACTCTGCGACGGACGTCAGCCCCACCTTCGGGACGTCCTTGATGCTTCCGCGGGCCGAGAGGAGGTTCGGTGACGCGAACTGGGACGGAGCCGTTGACAGCGTTGCTAGGGCTTCCCTCCGGGTCAATAGATCCGTACGTCGTGGGTGGGATTGGCTTGAGCGAAAGCGTAGATCGCGAGTGTGCAGCTCAACTGCTAGCCGACGACGCGATGGTCATTCGCTGCGGTGCTTCACCCCTGCTCGACCGCTGGCGAAGGCGGCGGGACGGCCAACTCCCGCAGGCGGACGACACGCGCAGCCATGCGGTGAGGGTGTACGCGAGCATCGGGTTCGGGTCACCTGAGGAACCTGCGGGGGACGACCATCTTGAAGGTCTCGTCGCAGAGCTCTTCTGGAACAGGCTGCTCAACGAGAGGCGCAATTGTTCTGATGGTCGGCAGCTTGTGCACGCACACTCGGTGAAGCCTGATCCGCTCGAGCCAGGAGGGGATGGGCTCGTCATCTACAAGACTCCGGCAGGAACTCTGGTCTTTCGCTTGTGGGAGATCAAGAAGCATGAATCCATCGCGCCCATTTCCGCGACGATCAGACGCGCAAGCAAGCAACTCGCCGAGCGAGGTAACGAGTACCTGGCGAAACTCGCCGGGCCGGAGACGATTGCTCAGGAAGGCGAACTGGGCAAGCTGTACGCCGAGCTTGTTGAACTCTGGCTCGACAAACATGAGCGCGCCGGCGTGGGCGTGTCAGTGGGGACCTCGGCAGATCGGGCGCCGAATGGCCCAGCCGCGTTCGGATCCATTCTCAGTGCATTCCCCGAGTTCAGTGGCGCGGGACAGATCGAAGGCTTGATAGTCGCAATCCCGGACTTCCCGGGGTTTTCGAAGCGCGTTAGGGAGATTGTGTGGAGCGGGCTCTAGACCTTGACCTACTGAGGGACGCGCTCGGGGATCACCTCAACCTGCCGACTCCTGAGGAACTCCAGGATCTGATGGCACAGATGGAGCTACAGCTCTTTCTTCGCGAGTCGAGACTTCCGGAGGGCCTCCTTGAGTCTGCTTGGTACCTGCACGCCGTCGCCTCGGTGTCACAAGCACGCGAGCGATACAGCCTGCATCGACAGCGCCAGGCATTCACCGTGAGTGCGCACATCTTCGATCTTGCGTTGCATCAAGTGAACTGGTCCAGAGCGGATCGTCTGTCACTGGGGTTCGCGGCGGCAATCGGCTACCGGCGTGGGGGTCGAGATCCGAACGCCACCGCGATCATGCACCGGCTCCGCAGCGACATCCAGACCGAAGTGTCGATCCTCGAGCACCTAGACACGGTCACACTTGAGGCGGGACTTGCGCTTCTTGGTTTCGAGACTCGCACGCTGTTCAAGTGGTTCGCCGCGTGGAGGAGGCAGTTTGGGCAACTCGCCGAGTTGTCGGAGCTGCCCGACCTCGTGACTACCTTGCTTGGTCCAGCCCAGCTCACGGTCCTGGGTGCGGAGGACCTCCTAACCTACCTGGCGCATGGGGTCGATAGTCGACTCGGCCGCGGCGTTGAGCGCCTGCGACAAGTCGCCGTGGGTGAAGCCGGCCCTGACGATCTGAACGCCAGATGGGTAGCAGCTCACCTCCTGAACCTGTCGGGCGAGGCTCACGCAGGTTCGCTCTGGAACCCCCTGGTCATGCCTCCAGATGTGCCGCGCTCGGTCCGACAGGCGTTCACGCTCGGCCGACCCCCCGTCCTGACGCTCTGGGAGCCCCAACGAGAACTGCTGGCGGGACCTCGGTCGCCATTCGCACCGAGCGTTCGTCGGATCGTCATGGCGGTGCCAACAAGCGGAGGCAAAACCCTGCTCGGTCAACTGATTTCAATCGAGCATCTGGCCCGCACGAACCAGAGTGTGTGCTACGTGGTGCCGACGCGAAGCCTCGGGCGTGAAGTGCGTCGAGCGATGTCGGATCGACTTCGCATGTTGAACCGGGAAGCCCCACCAGAGCCCCCGGACTTTCCCGATCTCGCTGAGCTCCTGGTGTCGATCGATGAGCCAGGTGAACCTGAGGTCGTGGTGATGACGCCTGAACGCCTCGCTCACAGTCTGCGACATGATGCTCCCGGAGTCCTGGATCGCTTTGGGCTCTTTGTGTTCGACGAAGCGCAACTCATCAAGGAGAGTGGCAGAGGGTTCATCCTCGAATCGACGATCGGCCTCATTGATCACCTAACGCATAGCACCGCGCACCGGATCGCCCTGATCTCCGCTGCCATGGGCAACGTCGGCGCTGTTGCGCAGTGGCTGGACCCCGATGGAGGTTCTCTGAGCTACGAATCTCAGTGGCGCGGCCCCAGAAGACTCCATGCCGCGTTCACGGCAACCGCAGACTGGACCACGACGACGGTTGAAACGGCGCCGCGCGCAAGGCAGTGGCCGTATCGCCTTGTCACCGAACTCTCGGGACTGATTCGCCTACGCATGGCCAACGGTCGAACTGCGGAACTCTACATGAACCACACGGGGTGGCAACTCGTTCGGAAGTCGACCTCGAACTCTGCGCACCAGTCTGGCATTCCCAAGGACGATTCCCGTTCGACCAAGCAGTATCGGATCGCTAGCGACATGATCACGGCGCTAGGCCACGCTGGCTCGGTGCTGGTCGTTGCACCCACTCGGAACCAAGCGCAGATGATCGCGGGCGGCATCGCCGACCTTCTCGATGAAGACCCTGCGCTAGCGCCCCTCGTTGAGTTCGTTCGACTCCAACTCGGGGATTCACACCCTCTGGTTCCACTGCTGCGGCGAGGGGTGGCGTTCCACCACGCAGGCCTCCCGGTCGAGGTGCTCGAGTCCCTGGAGAATGCAATTCGCGACGAGTCCCTTCGGTATCTCACCTGCACCTCAACGCTCACCGAGGGCGTGAACCTCCCCGTGCGCACGGTCGTGATCTACGACCAGCAATACGAGGATCTGCCTACCGACGCCCGGCTCCGCGGTGCGCGCTTGGTCAATGCCATGGGTCGTGCCGGCCGCGCAGGAAGGGAGACCGAAGGGTGGATCGTGCTCGTACGAGCTGCCGAGCCCGGTGAGCAGGATTTCCATGATCTGGACCCGGACGCTCTCGAGTTGACGGTGAAGTCGACGATGGCTTCGGACTTGGCGCTCGAGGCATTTGCTCAGTTCGAGGAGCGTCAACGTGCGGATGCCGACGCGGTCTTCGAGAACGTCGACCCTATCGTCGACAGTTTCATCAGCTTCGTGTGGGAGTTCCTTGCGCTGGAGGAGCAGGCAGGGACCGATCCCACCGGCGTGAACCTTGCGGCGGTCGTCGACTCGACCTTGGCCGCGGCTCAGTCGTCGGTGGCGAGACAGAGGCTGATGACCCTCGCGTCCTCTGTCCGAGAGGCCTATGTGCGCTCCGATCCTGCGGCTCGCCGTAGATGGCATCGGACTGGGACGTCGGTTGCGTCTGCGCGCGCACTTGATCGGCTGGCACGCCGTGTCGCGGTTCAGCTTGCCGAACGGGCGGCTAGAGGGAGCATCGGGGATCTGCACGATCCCGTGCATGTTGCCCGCATTCTTCGCCAGGTCGTCGGCACTCTGCTGGAGTTGCGAGAGGCACCCCGCTGGACATTCCACAGAACGAAGCGGCATGACCCGATTGACGTGGATGTCGCAGCCCTCTTGTCGAGCTGGCTAGATGGCACATCGATCCAGTTGCTCGCGGACCAGGCGCTCGGCGAAGTCCCTGACCCGTCGTGGCGTATCGAGCAGATGGTGGATGCAGTCACGTCACTCTTCGAGCACTATCTCTCCTGGACGCTGGCTGCTCTTGTCGAACTGGTGAACTTGGCTCTGGACGACCAGACGGCGGAGCTGCAACTGTGCCCTGACCTTGGGGCATATGTTCGCTACGGCGTGAGCGATCCCGCAGCGCTCGTATTGATGCGGTCCGGAGTACGGTCCAGACGCCTTGCCAACCTGATTGCGGAAGCGCTTCCTGCCGAGCTTGACGCCACTGCGGCGGAGCTCCGCGTGTGGCTAGGCGAGCAAAGCGTGGGGGAATGGCGCCATCGGTTTGGCGCGACGGCGTCCGAGCTCCTGGATCTTCTGGACTTCACCCGCGAACGCGGTCGGAGTCTCCTGAAGGACCTGCTAGAGCAGGGATCGGTCACTGTGGATCTAGGACCCTCAACTCTGCCGGCCACCGCGCCCTTGACGCTCGAGGCGAGGCGGAACGACGACGCGCCGGCACCCCTGGCCGTCTACGCGGGCGACGTCGAACTGGCGACGATTTCTGCCCGCGACCAAGCCGATGTGGACGCCATCCTCGCCACAGGCTTGGAACTCGCGCTGAGGATCGAAGTGATCGACTCCATTCGCCGTCTTGTGATCTCGGGCACCACGCCGGCCGACCTCGACGCCGGCCTGTGAGGCTGCGGATGGGGAGGAGCCGCCTGGCGCCACTGCGGGCTCTGGTGCATTCGTTCGCGTCTGGCCGAGGTGCCCAGAGGAATCGCAGGCGACGTTCCGGCCGGCTGCGGTCGGGTGGTCCCGTGTCACGCAGGTCGCCTAACCGGGCAGCGCCATAGTCCTCTGTCCATGCGCCGAACCTCGACGGCTAGTCCTTCGATCCTGACACGCGCGATTGGTCGCGGGCGTTCTGCCTTTCCGGCGCCGCCCGATTCACTATGCATCCGGCGTCAGGAACAAGTCAGTGCGGTCCGCGAACTCATTAACCAGCAGGAACGCCTCGCCGAGCTGGTTCAGTTTGAGTTCCAGCCGCCAACTGTCGACCTCGCCGGCGCTGTTGGCGTAGGGCCGCAGGCCCTCCAACCCACTTGCGGCTCGCCACTCTTCGTAGCCCTCAGTAACGATCCGGTCGCCCTCATTGTCGTAGTAAACGCACTCGGCCTCCCACGCGTCGTACTCCGCTTCGTCGTACGTCTCCTCGTGGACAACCACGTCAGCCCACGGCACCAAGGACGGCAACACGGCGTCATAGGACCACCCCGGCGCCATGATCATCCAGTCTCCGAGCAGCTGGCGATCTTCGTTTGCTTCATCGACGGAGACGATCGTGATCTCACCGCGGCCCGATGACTTGTTGATCCACTCGTCGGCCTCAATGAGGATTCGCCTGCCCGCTCGGAGCAACTCCATCCAAGGGAGTGCGAGGTGGAGCCGTCGAAGCCGAGTGGTGTACGGATCGCCCTCCGCGACCTCGCGTAGAGCCGCGACGGAAGTCGTGCCCAACTCCTGGGACCGGGGGACGAGGATCTTGAACTTCCTCGGGGTCGCTTCGAGTGTGGATTTCGTGACCTGTTGCCAATATGCCTTGCCGTCGATCTCGTCGCAGAGCACGACCACAACCGGCAGTGAGTGCTTAAGCCAGTACTCCGCATGCTTGGTATCAACGTAGTGCGTCCAGCCGTCTGGGTTCTCATTGGCGAAGTACGTCGCCCGACCCGACTTGATCTGCAAGGCGATGACCTTGCCAGTGGCGGTGCCGTCGGCCTCAAAGACTTCGGCCTGGGCGTCGATGCCGTAGTCGTCTGTGGGCTGCTCACGGAAGACCCACCCGAAGCCGTTGACAATCAGGCCCACCGAGTACACACCGGCACGCTCAGTCACTGCGCTCGGCGGTCGGGTCATCGACATGCAGAAGAGTCTAGGGAGCCACGCCTTGGCTTGACTGTTCGCCAAGATGGAGTCATGCAACTCGACTTCATCGAGCACCGGCGACCCGCTGGTCCCTCGCACGCCTGGCGGCCATTCGGCGACGGGCGCAACGCGGATCGGAGCTCGTGGAGTCCAGCAGAGTGGTGTACGGGTCCCGGTGAGCGTGTCGCTGCGGAATGGGTGACGGTCACCGCGTGATCCTTCGAGTGATCTCTCACAACCGACTCGAAGAAAGAACCCACGATGACCGTCACTTCAAGTATCGATGGCGCACGCCTGATCGAGGAACAGCTGGCCCAAGCGAGCCCTGACCTGCTGCGCGAGCTGCTGACCACCTTCATCAACACGCTGATGTCGGCCGAGGCTGACGCGGTGTGCGGCGCCGCGTACGGCACGAGTTCCCCGGACCGGACGAACCGGCGTAACGGCTACCGGCACCGCGACTTCGACACCCGGACCGGCACCCTGGACCTGGAGGTGCCCAAGCTGCGGACCGGCAGCTACTTCCCCGACTGGCTACTGGAGCGCCGCAAACGGGCTGAGCGGGCCCTCACCTCGGTGGTGGCGACCTGCTACCTGCTCGGCGTCAGCACCCGACGAATGGACAAGCTGGTCCAATCCCTGGGGATCACCACACTGTCCAAGAGCCAGGTGTCGGAGATGGCCAAGGACCTCGACGCCCACGTCGAGGAGTTCCGCACCCGCCGCCTCGACGACGCCGGCCCGTTCACGTTCGTGGCTGCCGACGCGCTGGTGTTAAAGGTGCGTGAGGGTGGCCGGGTCGTGCCGGTCCATGCCCTTGTCGCGACCGGTGTCGATGCCGACGGGCACCGCCAGGTGCTCGGTGTGCAGGTCACCACCAGCGAGGACGGCGCCGGCTGGTTCGCGTTCTTCCGCGACCTGGTCGCCCGCGGCCTGCACGGGGTCCGGCTGGTCACCTCCGACGCCCACGCCGGCCTGGTTGCCGCGATCACCGCGACCCTGCCCGGCGCCTCGTGGCAACGCTGCCGCACCCACTACGCGGCGAACCTGATGTCGACCACCCCGAAGTCGTCTTGGCCGTGGGTCAAAGCACTGCTCCACTCCGTGTACGACCAGCCCGACGCCGACGCGGTGCAGGCCCAGTTCGACCGGATCGTCGACGCCCTGGCAGGCAAGTTCCCCGCTGTCGCCGACCATCTCGAGACCGCCCGGGTCGACATCCTCGCCTTCGCAGCGTTCCCGAAGGAGGTGTGGAGACAGATCTGGTCGAACAACCCCAACGAACGGCTCAACCGCGAGATCCGGCGCCGCACCGACGTCGTCGGCATCTTCCCCGACCGGGCATCGATCATCCGGCTCGTCGGCGCCGTCCTCGCCGAACAACACGACGAATGGGCCGAAGCCCGCCGCTACCTCGGCCTCGACGTCCTCACCAAATCACAAGCCATCACCAGCGAGGAGGTGAACACCGAACCCATCCTCCAGGCCCTTACAGCCTGAACCCCGAAGGATCAGCCGTACACCACCCCGCAGGGCTTGACCTCGGAGCTTCGACGCGGACTGGTGGTCTGGGCGGAACTTCCTCGAAGGGTCGCGCCTGTTCAGTGTCGAGAGCAATGGCAAGGAAGTCGCGCGGATCGAGATTGATCGCACACCCCATTTAGCCTCGAACCAAGGCGCATCTCATCTCGGCCCTGTCCGCGAGATTCAATATCTCGAAGTGAGCCAAGACCGCAGGGGCCGAGGACTCGGCACGGAGATCGTGGACTGGCTCGAAACCGAGTTCAGGGACGCTCGGCTGATCGCCTCTACCAACAGTGCTGTGGGCTTCTGGACCTCACTAGACGGCTGGGAGCGGGTCGACCACGCAGGCGGTCTCCGGGGTGACTGGGTCCTGTTCGTGAGCCACTGAGTGCCACCCGGACGCCCTCGCGGCGCCGCTCGCTAGCCTCTGTTCGGTGCGCTTCACCCATCGATGGCAATGGCCGCTGACCGCACGGGTCGACCCCCTGCAGCAACTTCGACCGGAGGGTGTGAGGGGTGCGAGCCGGCGTCGCGGTAGGCAAGGCTTCGGAGTACCGAGTGACGGCGGAGTTGATCTATGTGTCGTGGCACACGCCTTTGAGGCCATCAGGTCAAGTGGCGCAGTCCGCGCATTGAGACAGACTGACGGGCGGCTACTGCGGGGGAGAGGTAGCGAGGGTGGAGAGTTTGCGGGCGAGTTCTCGGTCTCGCTGGGCGCTGGCGTGCTGGTAGATCATCGCGGCGGCGACGGTCGAGTGGCCGAGTCGGTTCATCAGCTCCGCGAGAGTGGCCCCCTGCTGAGCGGCGAGGGTGGCGCCTGTGTGGCGCAGGTCGTGCCAGCGGAGGTCTGCGCGGCCGGCGACCTTCCGTGCTCGCCGATAGACCTTGTAGAGGGCGCCGTGCTTCATATGCTCACCGGGCGACTCCACAGCAGGGAACAGCAGCCCGTTGTCACCCTTCTCGGCCCACTTGTCGAGGTGGTCGAGCAGGAACGGCAGCAGGTGTGGTGGGATTTCGACGTCCCGGACGCCGGCGGCGGTCTTGGGTTCCTTCACGATGGGGGTGTCGGGGTCGGGCCAGGTGACAGCGCGTGAAATGTGGAGGATGCCGGCGTCGGGCTCGCCCTCCTTGTCGTACTCAACGGTGACGTCCTTGCGGCGCAGTTCGGTGAGTTCACCGAATCTGGGCGCGCACCAGGCGGCCAGCAGCACCATGAGCCGGTATCTCTCCGGGAGGGCGTCCATGATCGTGGCGAGTTCGTTCAGGCTCGCGGGCTTGACCTTCGCGCTCTTCCTGGGTGTCGTGCCGTCGGCACGACGGTTAAGGGTCTTGGCGGTGAGCCGGGCGGGGTTGGCGTCGATCAGTGGGGGAGCGTCGGTGTCCTCGTCGGGTCGGGAGGCGGTGGCCAGGATTGCGCGGAGGACCTCGTAGGACTTCTTGCGCGCGATGGGGTAGCGGACGTTCTGGGCGTCGAACCATTGCTTGATGCCGCCGGGGGAGATCTGGTCGAGGGTGAAGTCGTTGAAGTAGGTGAGGCGCCCGTCGAGTGCCCGCTGATACTCGGCCCGGGTCTTGGGGGAGAGGTCGCGGTTCTTCATCCAGCGGGCGGAGTAGTCGGCGAAGGTGATCTTGTCGCGCTCGGCAGGCGGAGCCGGCTTCCACCGATGCTCGATGATCTCGGCCTGCTTGCGCGACAGCCAGGCGGCGGCGTCGGTCTTGGTCTGGAACGTGGTGTCAGCGGCGATCCGGCGGCGGGGGTTGTCGGGGTCGGGGTAGCGCGCCCGGAACATCCCGGAGGGCAGTTGGTCGATCCGGCCGAAGGATCGGCGGCCGGTCTTCTCCTTGGTCTCCTCCGCCTGCTGGGCGGTGAGATCAGGGCGCAGCGGGGTGACGTTGCTCGCCGAGGAGGGCTTGCGACGGGTCGTCGCCACGCGGGCTCCCTTCGCCTGGGCTGGGCTGACAGGATGAGGCCCACGGTCCGTGGGCCTATCGTGGGCCTTAGGCTACCGAATTGTGAGAAACCATGGCTACTCCTGAGGAGTCGTGCGAACTATCACGCGTAGTCAGCGAGCGGTAACCGCCTTGTCAGTCCCGGATTCATGTCCTCGTTCAAATCCTGTCAGCCCGACGATGTGATGTCTCAGGACATCGAGGACGTCTGGACCTGCGTTTCGCAGGTTCGGGCGTCTTTATTGTTTGGGGGTGGTCCTGGGGGTCGTCCGGTGCCTTGGTAGTCGCGGGTGGGGTCGAGGGTGAGTTCGCGGAGGATTTCGCCGGTGGCGGCGTTGATGATGCGGATGTTGTTGTCGTGGGCCAGGAGCAGGACGGAGGTTCCGGCGTAGGTCTTGCCGATGCCGATGTGGTGTAGTCCGGCGATGCGGAGGGTGAACCGCTTGTGGGAACGGACGAGGCTGGGTGTGGGTTTGGGGGTCGGGGCGAAGGGCTTTGAGGAGGTGGACTCGGCGCCTCCCCGACGGGCCGAGATTCGCACGGGGTCAAGAGCACCAGAGGCTGCTCGACCTGGGAGGTGCTGGGTGCGGACGACCACCAGTCCAGGCGCTGAATCTAGGGTTACACCGTGGAGTATCGCCGCTTCGCATAGCTCGACCGGTATGGTGCGAAGGCAACCCCGCAGGAGAGGCGCAGTGGACGTATTCGAGGTCCGTGACAAGGTCATCGACGACTACAGGTCATTCACGACAGCCTCTATCGACATCAAGGACCCGCGTCTGAAGGACTACTACCAGTCCGAACTCGACAGGGACCGTCAGTGGCCCGAGCCCTGGATCTCGCTCAATCCGGCATTCGAGACCGGCGGCCGCATCGACGAACTCGTACGAGACGGCCTTCTGCACCCTGAATGCGAGCGGATCTTCCGTGTGAAGCGGCACGTCGACGACCCGGGACGCGACTCGATCACGCTCCACCGCCACCAGCGGGAGGGGGATTGCGGCCCCCCGACATCTCAGTTGCGGTTGAGACCGTGGCGGCGAGTGAGGAGTGCGTCCTTGAAGTGCCCCTCCGCTGCGTCGACCTCGGATTGAGGGACTTGAGGTCCGAATACTCGCAGGAGACTGAAGAGATAGCGGGTCGGCTGCGTTGCGTCGTGTCCGACCAGCTCCCGCAATGCGACGTTTCCGCCGTGCCCGTCGCGTGCGTACGTGGTCCAGCGTCCGAGGATGCGTTCCGCACCATCCGCCTTCCCGACGTAGAGCTTCCCGGTCGTGGTGTCGGCGATCAGATAGATCCCCTGGACGGCCCCCAACGCGGCCTGCCATCTGCTGTAGCGGGAGTCGGCCACCATCTCTTGGAGCTGGCCGTACGACAGCAGGACGTTGTCGTATCCGGGAAACTCGATCACTTGGGGATCCGCGATCTCGATGACCGGGAAGTGAGCGCCGACCGGGCCACGCTTGGCCCAGTTCACCGGATCGTTCGACCACTCGATGAGCAGACGGCCCTTGATCGTCTCCAGAATGTCCGCGTCCCGGAGCCTGAAGTATCGGCGGCTTTCAGTCCGCTCCTCCTCGGCCTCACCCTGGTTGTCATAAACCGTGAAGAGCCGGCAGCGTCGCCCGGATTCCGCAAAGAAGATCAACCACCACCGAGGTGGTACAGCCGGGATCTTGCCGGGCCGAAGGTGCTGTTCGCGCGTGTAGGCGAGGACCCGGTCTGGCGTGGATTCTGCTCGCGAACCGAGCCCGTCGGGCTTGAAGGTGTGTCGGATCAGAAGTACATCGGCCGGATCGATTCCAGCGGCGTTCAAGACGTGACCGAGGTCGAGAACGAAGTGACTGTTGAGACCTGCGGCCATGCGCCGCAATGTACCGCGACCGACCGGCACCGCGACCGACCGGCACCAGGAGGCATGAAGATGTCTAGTTCATCCAGGGTCGCAGGCTGCACCCTGGTACGGATGGTCAGGAATTATCGCCGGGGCTGCGGTCAGCCTGAGGCGAGCCGCTCCCGCAGCCATGCCTCGGAGCGTTGCCAGTAGGCCCGGGCCACCTCGGTGTGCCCGGCCAGCGCCTCAAACGCGTGCGGTCCGCCGGGGACGACGTCGAGGACGCACGGTACCCCCGCCGCGCGGAGCCGCTCGGCGTAGCTGCGGTTCTCGTCGAAGAACAGCTCGATGTCACCGGTGCCCACCCAGGCCGGCGGCAGCCCCGCCAGGTCGAGCCGCCGGGCGGGGGAGGCGTAGTCCGGCACGTCCGTCCCGCCGGGTGCCGTGCCCAGGTAGGCCGTCCAGCCGACCCGGTTCGAGGTGTTGTTCCACACGAAGTGCCGGACGCCGTCCTGGCTGCGGTCGGCGCTCGTCCGGTCGTCCAGCATCGGGCAGAACAGCCACTGGGCGACCGGCTGGGTGCCGCCCGCGTCGTGGATCCGCTGGACGAGGCCGGCGGCGAGCCCACCGCCCGCGCTCTCCCCCCCGATCGCCATCCGTCCGGCGTCCACGCCCAGTTCGGACGCATGGTCGCGCGTCCACTCCCACGCCGCGAAGCAGTCGTCCATCGCCGCGGGATACGGGTGCGCAGGCGCGAGGCGGTACTCCACGGACACGACGACGACATCGAGGTCACGCGCGACCTCCATGCAGCGGGCGTAGTCCTGGGCGGCGCTGCCGATCACCATGCCCCCGCCGTGGATCCACAGCACCGCGGCCCGCTCGTGCTCGCCCTCCGGGGTGAACACGTGGACCGCGTCGCCGTCCACCAGGTCGACGTAGCGGTAGTGCAGGCCGTCCGGCACCTTCGGCGCCTTGCGACGGTCCGTCCCGGTCTGCATGGGGTTCAGCGTCGTGCCCGCGATCCTGACGTTGCTGAGCCTCGCCTTCCTCGCCCGCTATCGCCTGCGGCGGGCCGACATCGACGCCCTGACAACGGAGGATGCATGACGACGGACGCCGCGGCCACCCTCGCCCGACTGGCCGGGCTGCGCGCTCAGGACGCGCCCACGCACGGTGGACGGCTGCTGTCCTACGTGTACGACTCCGGACGGGCCGACCTCGACGAACTGGCCGCCGCCGCGATCCGGGCGATGCAACCGGTGAACGGGCTGGACCCGACAGCGTTCGGCTCGGTGGCCGTGATCGAACGCGAACTGCTCGACTTCGCCCGTGGCGTCTTCCACGCCGGGCCGGACGTCGCCGGAACCGCCACCTCCGGTGGCACCGAGAGCTGCCTGCTCGCGGTGAAGACGGCGAGGGACGCCTGGCGCGCCCGCGGCGGGACGGGCCGTCCGCGCCTGGTGGCGCCTACGACCGTCCACGCCGTGTTCCGCAAGGCGGCGGCGCTGCTCGACCTCGACCTGGACCTGGTCAGTGTCGACACCACCACCGGACGCGTGGACGCCGCCGCGCTGGCGGCGCGGTTCGCGCCCGACGTCGCGCTCGCCGTGGTCAGCGCGCCCTGCTATCCGTTCGCCGCGCTCGACCCGGTGGCCGAGGTCGGGGCCGCCGCGCTGGAGGCCGGCGTCGACCTGCACGTGGACGCCTGCATCGGCGGGTTCGCGCTCGCATTCTGGCCGTCCGGACGCGGCCGCACCGACCGGGCCGTGGGACTTCGCCGTCCCCGGCGTCACCAGCCTGTCCGCGGACCTGCACAAGTACGGCTACGCGCCCAAGGGCATCTCCGTGCTGCTCCAGCGCGGCTTCGACCGGCAGCGCCACCAATGGTTCGCCACGAGCTCGTGGCCGGGCTACCCCGTGGTGAACGCGACGCTGCTGGGGTCGAAGTCGGCCGGGCCGCTGGCTGCCGCGTGGGCGATCGCCTCCGTGCTCGGCGTGGACGGGTTTCGTATGCTGACGGCGTCCATGGCCGCGTCGGTGGCGCGGATCACCACCGCCGTCCACGCGATCGAGGGGCTGCGGATCGTCGGCGACCCCACCGGCCCAATGGTGGCGCTGGCCGCGGACGAGACCGACGCCGCGCGTCGCGTCGACCCCCACCTGTGGGCGGACGCGATGCGCGAGTTCGGCTTCGTCGTCCAGGGCCAGCCGGCCAGTGCCCAGCCGGACGGCTCCGTGCGCTTCGGCCGTCCGCCGCTCGCGATGGTGCCGCTGGTCCTCGACCACAACCTCCGCAACACCCGCCAGATCGCGCAGACCTTCGTCCCGCTCGCTCCCACGTCGATGGTGCTGCGTGGGGGAGACGGCCCCGAGGTGGAGTTCGTGCCAGTGACCACCACGGACGCGATCGAGGCCGCCGACGACCAGATCGACCGACTGATCGACGAGGGCTGGGAGCCCAAGGACATCGCGCTGCTCACGATGGGTGCGCGCCACCCCGTCCAGCGGGAACGCCAGGAGGCCCTCGGCTTCGCCGCCTACTGGGACGAGTTCTGGTCCAACGAGGACGTGTTCTACGGCCACGTCCTCGGCTTCAAGGGCATGGAGCGGCGGGCGGTCGTCCTCTGCGTGAACGAGGACGGCACGCGCGAGCGCAGCGGCGAACGGCTGTACGTCGGCATGTCCCGGGCCACGGATCGACTGGTCGTCGTCGCCAGCCCGGAGGTGATCAGGAGCATCGGGGGACCCGAGGTGCTCGAACGGCTGCGGCCGACGTAGGCACTGCCGGGCATGAGAACCGCAGCCTGAACTGGAAGGCCGCGCCGCCCGTCCGGCCGGCCACGGCGATGGTTCCGACGTACCGCGAAGCGTCACCCGCATGATCAACCCTGTCGCACGGCCAACCTGGGTACCCGGCTGCCCAAACATGGGTGGTTCCACCGATTCGCCGCCGCCCGTCCCGAGGTGAACTCGAGAGGTGCCGGCAACCCGTCGGCCCCGTCCGAAAGGCACCACTCATGGCACTGTTCATGGACGTCCACAACCTTCCCGACGCGGTCACGATGGACGCCGTCGCCGCCGCGCACGCCGCCGACCTCGCCACGCAGGACGCCCACGGCGTCCACTACCTGCGCTACTGGGTCGACGAGGCCAGGGGCAAGATCTTCTGCCTCGTCGACGCGGGTTCGGCCGAGGCCGCCAACACCGTCCACCGCGAAGCCCACGGCCTCGTGGCTGACGAGATCTACCCCGTCGCGGAAGGCTTCTGAGCCGGATTCAATGGGGGAGTGCTCGTCGACAGGGACGCCCTGCTCGCGCGGCTCCTCGACACTGCGGCCGAGGGGCTCGCCGGGCGGGGCCGCCTGCTCTTCCTCGGTGGGGAGGCGGGCGTGGGCAAGACGGCCCTGGTCAGGGCCCTCGCGGCCGAGCTGCGCGACCACAGCACCGTGCGGATCGGGGCGGTCGACAACCTCACCACCGCCGAGCCGCTCGCCGCGGTCATCGACGCCCTGCCCGAGCTGCGCATCGACGACCCCGACCGGTTGCGCCTGTTCCGGACGCTGCGCGGCACGCTCGCGTCCGCGCCGAGCCTGCTGGTCCTCGAGGACGTCCACTGGGCCGACGAACTCACCCTCGACGCCCTGCGGTTCCTCGGTCGTCGGCTCGCCGGACTGCCCGTCCTCATCGTCGCCACCTATCGCCACGACGAGGTCTCACCGCGACACCCCCTGACCCCACTGCTGGGCGACCTCGCCGGCCTCCCCGACGTCCACCGCCTCGTCGTGCCGCCGCTCACCCCGGACGGCGTCGCCGCACTGGTCGAACGCTCCGGCCTGGGCATCGACGCCGTCGGCCTTCACGCCCGCACGGAGGGCAACGCCTTCTTCGTCACCGAGGTGCTCGCCGCCGGCGCCGACAACCTGCCGGCCACCGTCCGGGACGCGGTCCTCGCCCGCACCGCCCGGCTCTCGCCTCACGCCGCCGAGGTGGCCGCGGCCGCCGCCGTCCTGGCGACGGCCGTGCCCGCCGGACTTCTCACCACGGTCTCGGGACGCGGCTTCGATGCGGTCGACGAGTGCCTCGAGCGCGGCGTCCTGACCGAAGGCCCTGCGGGCATCACCTTCCGGCACGAGCTCGCCAGGGAGGCCGTGGCGGCGTCCCTGTCGGCGTCCCAGCGACGCCAGCTCCACCGGCGTGCGCTCGCCGTGCTGACCGAGCGGGATCCGTCCGACCATCGCGCGCTCGCCCACCACGCCTTCGGCGCCGGCGAGGACGCGCTCGCGGCCACCCATGCCCTGGCGGCCGGTGCGTACGCCGCCCGCCTCGGTGCGCACCGGGAGGCCGCCGTCCAATACCAGCTCGCGGCGCGGGCCTCGCCGTCCGGTGGCCAGGGGCCCGCCGACCGTGCCGACCTGCTGGTGGCGCTCGCCTACGAGTGCTATCTCACCGACCAGCTCCCCGAGGCGATCGCTGCCCAGGTGCCCTGGAACTGCTCGAACTCCTCGGCGACCGCCGCCGCGTCGGCGACTGCCAGCGCTGGCTGTCGCGGCTGTCGTGGTTCCTCGGCCGTAGCGAGGACGCCGAGCGCCACGGCGCACGCGCCGTCCAGACACTGGAGCCGCTCGGTGACAGCCACGAACTCGCCATGGCCTACTCGAACCTCGCACACCTGCGCATGCTGGCCATGGACGACGCTGCGGCCCAGGAGTGGGGGACCAGAGCCCTCGACCTCGCAGTCCGCCTCGGCGACCGCGAGGTCGAAATCCACGCGCTCAACAACATCGGCACGGCGCAGTACCACGCCGGACGCGTGGCCGAGGGGTGTGAACTCCTGGAGCGCAGCCTCGAACTGGCCCTGGCGGGCGACGCCCACGAGCACGTGGCCCGGGCGTACACCAACCTCGGCTACGAGGCGGCAGCCGCCCGTCGCCACGGGGACGCCCTGACGGTACTGACCGCCGGTATCGCGTACTGCGAGGACCGTGACCTCGACTCCTGGACGCGCTACATGCAGGCGCTCCAGGTCGACTCGCTGGGCGACACCGGCGCGTGGGACGACGCCCTGGCGCTGGCGAGCCGGTTGTTGGCGCTGCCCAACCTCGCGCCGATCAGCGTGATCAGGACGGCTGCCGCCGCGGCGCGAATTCGGCTCCGGCGCGGGGAGGACGCGAGCGACTGGCTCGCGCTCGCCACCGGACTCGCTCCGGGGACGCGAGAGTTGCAGCAGATCGGTCCGGCCGCCTTCGCCGCTGCCGAGCAGGCGTGGTTGGCGGACCGGGTGGCGGAGACCCCGGGCATCACCGCCCCCGTCCTCGAGCTGCTGGCGTCCCGCACCGACCCGTGGCTGCTGGGGGAGGCGCTGTGGTGGACGTCGCTCGCCGTGCCGGGGACCGCGCCGCCGCCGCAGGTCGCCGAGCCGTACCGGCTGATGCTCACCGGACGGTGGCACGAGGCGGCCGCTCGGTGGCAGGAACTGGGTTCACCGGTCTGGAGGGCGTACGCCCTGGGCCTCGCCGAGGACCTCGAGGCCGCCCAGCAGGCGGTGACGATCCTCGACGGTCTGGGCGCAGGGGCGGCGGTCGAGGCCGTGGCGCGGACGCGGCAGTCTCGGGGCCTGACGCTGCCCCGGCGTCCGCGGGCCGCCCACCGCGAGCGGGCGGGAGGCCTGACCGGCCGGGAATTCGAGATCCTCGAACTGCTTGCCGAAGGTCTCTCCACCGCCGAGATCGCGTCCCGGCTGGTGCTGTCGACGCGGACGGTCGAACACCACGTCTCAGCGGTGCTCCACAAGCTCGGGGAGCCGACGCGGGCGCGAGCGGTCGCCGCAGCGGGTCGCCTCGGGCTGCTGGGTCCATGAGTTGGTGTCCGCCGGATCGTTCGCGAGTCGCTCGATCAGTCGGGGCCCGAAACGCTAACGGCGGTGAGGACCGAAGTCCCCACCGCCGTTGAGCTGTTGTCGATCAGACCGTTCTGGTCACTCCGCCGCAGCGGGGGCGACCAGGACGTCGCCCTCGGCCGTCTTGGCGTGACGCAGACCGAGGAACGCGAGCACGGCGAGCACGATCGCACCGGCGAAGGAGACGATCGACGCGATCAGGGCGACGGTGCCCATGGTGCCGAACGCGTAGGCGGTCAGCAGCATGCTGCGCAGGGTGTTGCCCATGAACAGCGTCTGGCGCAGGTCGCCGAGCTCCTTGACCTTGGCCGGGTCGGCCGCCGGGTCCTTGCTCAGCGCGATGTACTCGCCGCTGACCTCTTCGTAGGTCTTGCCGCCGCCCGAAGCGTTCATGTGGGCGTAGATGTAGTGGTCGGCGAAGGCCTTGGCCTGGTTGCCGTTGGTGAGCGGCTGGCCGGCGAACGGACGCAGCGCCTCCTGGTCGGCGGGAGCGAGGTTCTTGAACGCCGCCTCGACCGGCATGGTGATCTTCTGGGCCGACAGCTGGTCAGAGACCTGGCCCGAGACGAACGCGCTGGCGTAGGCCAGGAGGCCTCCGGCAACGAGCAGGACGGCAGCCAGGGCCAACCCGATCCAAGAGACCAGGCGGTCCAGTGCACTGCGCTTCATATCTTGACTCCGTTCACGTGAGTGTGGGTTTCGTTGAAACGCCAACAGTCTAACCTTCAAGCAGCACAATTGCCACCTGAACGCGCCTCACACTACGTATCTCGATGTCGAGCCAATTCCCTTGTCAGAGACGAGTCGGCGGCCGGGACGTCGCATCGCCCCGACCGCCGACTACGTACCTCACGCGGTCTCGTTCGGCTCCCGCGTCGCGGGCTGCACCGACCACGCCGGCGGCTCGTCGCGACCCGATTCCTCGTCGCGCTCGGCGTCCTCGGCGGTAGCCTGCACGATGCCCGGCGCATGATGCACCGGCGCGTACACCACGTACAGCCGCATGTCCTCGTCGCCGGTGTTGATGATGTCGTGCCACGTGCCCGCGGGCACCTGCACACTCCACCCGTCGCTGACGTCCACCTGGTAGTCCAGGTCGTCCTTGGACGGTCCCAGCGTCGCCCGGCCCTGGCCCGCGTCCAGCCGGATGAACTGGTCGGTCTCGTGGTGCACCTCCAGCCCGATCGACGACCCCGGCGGGATCGACATCAGCGTGACCTGGAGGTAGATCCCGGTCCACGCGACCGTCCGGTAGTTGGTGTTCTCGACCGTCGCGGCCTCCAGGTCGAAGGCGTTCGGCTTCGGTCCGTTGTCGTGCACTGTCATCGGGATTCCTCTCGGGGCTGGTTGCGTGGTGCCGGGCCGGACGCGTTCGCGGCGGCCAGGATCAGGTCGGCGCAGACGCTGTAGTCGAGCCGTCCGCTGTTCAGGCAGAGGTCGTACTCGTGGCGGTCGCCGAAGTGGGTGTTGGTGAAGAACTGCTGGTAGCGGGCGCGGGCCTTGTCCATCCGGGCGATGTGGCGCTCGGCGTCCTTCGCGGGTACGCCGTCCACCTCGATCGCGCGGGCGACCTTGGCCTCGGTGTCGGTGCTGTAGATGAACACCCCGCGGAACCGCAGGCCCGCGTCGCGCAGGATCCGGTCCGCGCAGCGTCCTATGAACACCCCGGGCTCGACCCGTGCCGCCTCGGTGATCACCTCGGCGACCGCCGCGTACATGCGGAACGGCAGCGCGACGGTCTCGGGATCGGTTCCGCCCATCAGCGACAGGTCGAAGAACTGGCCGGTCACGATCCGCTCGTCGAAACTCTCCAGCAGGTCCTGAGCGAGCCCCTTGCGCGAGGCCGCCTCCTGCAGGATCCGCGTGTCGTAGAACGGCATCCCGGTGCGCTCGCTGATCAGCCGTCCGATCTCGCGGCCGCCACTGCCGTACTCCCGGTTGATGACGATGGACCGGTTCACGACCTGCTCCCTTCCGCCCCCGGCGCCGATGATGGGGGCCTGCTTCGCACCTTACGCCGCGCAGCCTGCCTAGGATGGCGAGCGGCCGATCAGGAGGAGACCCAGATGAGTTCTGTCGAGTTCTGGCAGGAGCGCTACCGCGGCGCGCCGGTGTGGTCGGGGCGCGCGAACGCTGTTCTCGTCGATCTCGCCGCCGACCTCCCGCCGGGCCGCGCCCTCGACCTGGGCTGTGGGGAGGGCGGGGACGCGATCTGGCTCGCGACCCGCGGCTGGCAGGTGACCGCCATCGACATCTCCAGCAACGCGATCGACCGCGGACGCGCCGCCGCCGCGGCCGCCGGTGTGCCCGACGATCGCATCGAGTGGATCGCCTGCGACCTGGACGACTGGACCGGCTCCGCCGGCTACGACCTGGTCAGCGCCTTCTTCCTGCAGTCGCCGGTCGCGCTCGCCCGCGAGCGCATCCTGCGGCAGGCCGCCGCGTCCGTCGCACCGGGCGGACGCCTGTTGCTGGTCTCGCACGCCGCCGCGCCACCGTGGGCCGGCCAGCTGCACGCCCACCACCACGACGACTTCCCGACACCGGACGGCGAACTCGCCGCCCTGGGTCTCGACGACGGCTGGCAGGTGCTCATCGCCGAGGTCCGGCACCGCGCGGCCACCGGCCCGGACGGGCAACCCGCCGAACTCGACGACACGGTGGTGCTGGTGCAGCGGCGTCCCACGGAGTAGCGTTCCTGACTGACGATCAGTCAGTTATGGGAGCACCCGATGAGCCCACGCACGATCGACCGCGACGCGCGTCGCGCCCAGCTCGTCGACGCCGCGGCCCGCAGCTTCGCCGCCAAGGGCGTGAACGACACCTCGGTCGCCGACATCGTGCGCGCGGCGGGCGTCGCGCAGGGCACGTTCTACCTGTACTTCGAGTCCAAGGACGACGTGGTCGTGGCGGTGGTGTCCGCCGTGGGGGACCGGCTGCTCGAGCGCCTGTCCACCTCTCTGGCCGATCGCGACACGCCGGCCCCCGAGCGGATCCGCCGCCTCGCGTCGGCGTTCGCCGATCTCGGCAGCGACCGCTCGCTGGAGGACGTGGCCGCGTTCATCCACCGTCCCGAGAACCAGCGGCTGCACGACCGGTTCGCCGAGCACGTCCTGCCGCGTCTCGTCCCGCTGCTCGAGGACCTCATCGCCGACGGGGTCGCCGCCGGCGCGTTCGACGTCAGCGACCGCCGCGCGGCCGCCTGGTTCGTGCTGGGAGGCTTCCGCAGCATCGAGCTCGCGGGCGTCCCGCACTCGCAGCTGGCGGACGCCCTGGACGGGGCCACCCGCTCGGCGCTGCGCGTGCTCGGCAGCCGGGAGGAGCGGTGAGCGAGGCGATCATCACCGCCGAGGGACTCCGCAAGCACTACGGAAGGGTGGCGGCCGTCGACGGCCTCGACCTGGAGGTGCGGCGTGGCGAGATCTACGGGTTCCTCGGTCGCAACGGGGCCGGCAAGACGACCACGATCCGGATCCTGCTCGGCCTGATCCGGCCGACGAGCGGACGCGTGAGCGTGCTCGGGCACACCCTCGGCACCGGCGGCCAGGCCTGGCTGCGGCAGGTCGGGTTCCTGGTCGAGAGCGCGTCCGCCTATCCCAACCTGACCGTCCTGGAGAACCTCGACCTGCAGCGGCGGCTGACCGGCGCGCCCGCGTCCGCCGTGGGCGAGGTCGTCGAACGCCTCGCCCTGGGGCCGTACGCCGACCGCCGGGCCGGACGCCTCTCGCTCGGCAACAAGCAGCGGCTGTCGCTGGCCCGTGCGCTGCTGCACCAGCCCGAACTGCTGGTCCTGGACGAGCCGGCCAATGCGCTCGACCCCGCCGGCATCGTCGAGGTTCGCGACCTGCTGCGAGAGCTCTCCCGTGAGCACGGCGTGACCGTGTTCATGTCCTCGCACATCCTCGCCGAGGTCGCGCACCTGGCCGACCGGGTCGGCATCGTCGCGGACGGGCGGCTGGTCGAGGAGGCGCCGCGCGACGAGCTCGCCGCCCGTGCTCGCGACTTCGTCCGGGACTCGTTCACCGCCGCCGAACGGGAGGAGGCCCTCCTCACCGACGACCTCGAGCGGTACTTCCTCGCCCGCACGGGCGGTGGACGATGATCGGCCAGGTGTTCGTCACCGAGTTCGCCAAGCTGCGTGGCTCCGCCGTGCCCTGGGTGACGCTCGCCGCGATGCTGTGCGGCCCGGCGGGCATCGCGCTGTTCATGTGGATCGTCCTCGACCCGGCCCGGGCCGCTTCGCTCGGCCTGCTCGGCACCAAGGCCAACCTGGCCGGCCTCGAGGCGACCTGGCCCGCGTTCGCCGGCTACCTGCCGCTGGTCGTCGGGGGTAGCGGGTTGCTGCTGCTGGCCTTCATCGTCGCCCACCTGTACGGACGCGAGTACGCCGACGACACGTCGAAGAACATGCTCGGGCTGCCGGTTGCGCGGGGCTGGTTCGTGGTCGGCAAGCTGGCGGTGGCTGCGGTCTGGTGGCTCGTGCTGGCGGTCGCCGCGATCGGGGAGGCGTTCGTGCTCGGCACGGCGATGGGCCTGCCGGGCCTCACCACCGAACTCGGCGTGCGCCTGGTCACCGCGACGCTCCTCACGGCCGGCGCGAGCTTCCTGGTCTGCCCGATCGTGGCCTGGATCACGATCTGGGCGCGCGGCTACCTCGCGGCCCTGGGCTTCGCGATCGGCATGCTGGCCCTGGGTGACCTGGTCAGCCACACCGGCTGGGCGCCGTGGTTCCCGTGGGCGATCGTCCTGACCGGCATGGCAACCCCCGGTGACCTGGCCTGGGCGAGCGTGCTGGTGCTGCTGGCCGCCTTCGCCGCCGGCCTGGCCGCCACCGTGCTCCGCCTGGTGTACGCCGACAACCCGTGACCACGCGACTCTGGTAGAACGCTGCCATGCGCGCCGTCGTCTACTCCCGGGTCGGAGCCGTCCCCGAACTGCAGGACGTGCCCGAGCCGGTGTGCCCTCCGGACGGCGCCGTGGTCGCCGTCCGCGCCACCGGGGTGTGCCGGTCGGACTGGCACGCCTGGAAGGGCCACGACCCGGTGCCGCTGCCGAACATCCCCGGCCACGAGTTCGCGGGCGTCCTCGTCGAGGTCGGGCCGGACGTCTCCGGTTTCGCGGTCGGCGACCGGGTCACCGTCCCGTTCGTCAACGGCTGCGGACGCTGCGCGTGGTGCTGCGCCGGGCAGGCACAGGTGTGCCCGGACCAGACCCAGCCCGGGTTCACCCACCCCGGCTCGTTCGCCGAGAAGGTGGTCGTGCGGGCCGCCAGCTTCAACCTCGTCCGCCTGCCCGACGAGGTCGACTTCGTCACCGCCGCGTCGCTCGGCTGCCGGTTCGCCACCGCCTACCACGCCCTCACCGCGCAGGCCTGGCTCGCGGCAGGGGAGTGGCTCGTCGTGCTCGGCTGCGGCGGCGTCGGGCTGTCCGCGGTGATGATCGCCGCCGCTCTGGGCGCCCGCGTCGTGGCGGTCGACCCGTCCCCGTCCGCGCGGGCACGCGCCCTCGAGTTGGGCGCCGAGCTCGCTCTCGCCGACGCCGACCCGGACGCCCTCGTCGAGGCCACGACCGGTGGCGCCCACGTCAGCCTGGACGCGTTCGGCTCGGCCGCGACCGCGGCCGCCGGCGTCCGTTCGCTCCGGCGACGCGGACGCCACGTCCAGGTCGGCCTGATGCTCGGCGACCACGCGGACGCCCCGCTGCCGTGGGGTCCGGTCGTCGCCCGCGAGCTCGCGGTGCTGGGCAGCCACGGCATGGCCGCCGCCGACTACCCGGGCCTGCTGGCCATGATCGCGTCCGGACGCCTCGACCCGCGCGCGCTGGTCGGACGCACCGTCCCGCTCGCGCAGGCCGGCGCCGAACTGATGGCCTTGGACGCGCCCGTGCCCGCCGCGGCCGGAATGGTCGTGGCGGTCGTGCCCGGCTAGATCGCGTCGATGTTCGCCGACTCGGCCTGCACCGCGTGCCCGCCGAACTGGTTGCGCATCGCCGCGACCAGCTTCATCGCCGGCGACTCCTTCTGCCGCGACACGAACCGGGCGAACAGCGCGGCGGTGAGAGCCGGCACCGGCACGCCGAGGTCGATCGCCGCGTCCACCGTCCAACGGCCCTCGCCGGAGTCGTCGGCGTAGCCGCGGATGTGGTCGAGGTTCGGGTCCTCCTCGAGCGCCCGCGCGATCAGGTCGAGCAGCCAGGAACGGATCACGGTGCCCTCGCGCCAGCTCTCGAACACCGCCGGCACGTTCGTCACCACGTCGGCCTTCTCCAGCAGCTCCCAGCCCTCGGCGTAGCCCTGCATCATCGAGTACTCGATGCCGTTGTGCACCATCTTCGCGAAGTGCCCGGCGCCGTGCTCGCCGGCGTGGACGAACCCGAAGTCGCCGGGCGGCTTGAGCGCGTCGAAGATCGGCTGCACCACCTTCACGTCCGCCTCGTCACCGCCGCACATCAGCGCATAGCCGTACTCCTTGCCCCAGACGCCGCCGGAGACACCGCAGTCGATGAAGTGCACTCCCCGCTCGCCGAGCTTCGCCGCGCGGGGGGCGTCGCCGGTCCACTTGCTGTTGCCGCCGTCGATGATGATGTCGCCCTCGCTGAGCAGGCCGCCCAGGTCGTCCAGCACCGGTTCGAGGAACTGCACCGGAATCATCACCCACACCACGCGCGGGGAGTCGGTGAGCCCGTCGACCATCGCCGCCAGGCTCGGGACCTCCGAGACCGCCGGATTGGCGTCGTACCCGACCACCTCGTGCCCGGCGGCGCGCAGGCGTTCCACCATGTTGGCGCCCATCTTGCCCAGGCCGACCATTCCCAGCTGCATCGTTCCTCCTCGACGTTCGGTTACCCGTTGTGGCCCGCGGATCGCTCAGGCGTCCGGGACGAGCTTCGCATCCTGCTTGGGGATGAACACCTTGTTCACGATCATCAACAGCGACGCCGTCACAGGCACCGCGATCAGGGCACCCAGCAGGCCCAGCAGCGTGCCGCCCACCATCGCGCCGATCAGCACCAGCGAGCCGGGGATGTCGACGGCCTTGTTCATCACCCGCGGGGTCATGATGTACGCCTCGACCTGCATGTAGGCGAAGTAGATGACTGCGAAGATCAGCGCGGAGATCGGCGAGGTGAAGCAAATCACCGCCGAGGCCAGCAGCCAGAACAGCACCGGCCCGACCATCGGGATCATCGTGATCAGCAGCGCCAGGAACGCGAGCAGGGCCGCGAACGGGACGCTGAGGATGCTCATCAGGATCAGGGCGAACACCGCGTTGCAGAAGGCCAGGATCGCCATGCCCGACACGTACCCGCCGACCGACTCGGTGATCTGGTCGGTGATCTCGGCGAGCTGCGGACGCGCGTACGCGGGCGCCAGCCGCTCGAGGGCGAGCTTCATGGTGTTCAGCGACGCGAGGAAGTACAGCGTGAGGACGAGGACGATCAAGGTGCCGGAGATCGCGTTGACGACACCGGTGCCGACGGCGAGCGCGCCGCCGCCGATGGCCAGCAGGTTCGTCGGGTCGGACAGCCACGTCCGCGCCTGGTTCACCAGGTTGGCGAAGACGTCGCTCTGACCGCTCAGCGCGACCAGGTTCTTGAACCAGTCGGAGTTCTGCATGTCGGTCAGGTAGCCCGGCATCGCGGCCGCGAACTGGCTGATCTGCGCGATGGCTGTCGGCAGGACGACGGCCAGGATGCCGCCGAAGGCCAGGAAGAACCCGGCGAACACCACCGCGATGCTCAGCCCGCGGCTCATCCTGTGCCGTTCCAGCCAGCGCACCAGCGGGTCGAGGGCGAGCGCGATGAACAGCGCGACACCGACCGAGATCAGGACGGTCGAGAGGTTGACCACCGAACTGGCCAGAGCGAGCGCGACCAGCGCGCCGACGGTGGCGGTGAAGCCCCAGGCGAACGGGTGACCGAAGTCGATCGCCAGGCGACGGGAACGTTGGACGACCACCTTCGTGACGGGCGGCTCGGTGGGTTCGACAACCTCGGGAGTGGGCTCAGCCATGCCTGCAGCGTAGGCCCTCACCCCGCCCTGACCACGTCAACGACGCAGTCGCGCCAGAACCCAGGCCGGCACCAGTTCGAGGACGAGCACCGTCCCGGCAACCATCAGCAGCAGGCCGAGGCCCTGCGCGGCCGACAGCCGCTCGCCCAGCGCGACCAGGCCGATCAGCACCGCGAGGACCATGCCGGCGGTCTTCACCATGCTCTCGCCGGCCGGCCGTCCGTCGTTGGCACGGACGCCGAACAACGGACCCACCGCGGCGGCGATCAGCCCGAGGAGCAGCAGCGTGAGGTACGGCCCGTACGAGCCGTGGCCGGGGGCGCCGACCAGCAGCACGGCGGGCACGGTGAGGACGGCGGCCAGCAGGTTCGCCGTGGAGGACGCGGCGGGGCGCGAGCCCAGGTGGAGGGCCGAGTAGCGCATCGTGAACGCCGCGGCGAGCGCGCCGACCAGGCCCGCGAACATGCCCGAGATGGACGCCCACGAGTCGCCCTGGAGCGGGAAGACCACGACCAGCACCAGCCCGACGAAGCCGACCACCAGCCCGATCGCCGCGCGTCCGGTGATGCGGTCGATGCCCCACGCCTGGCCGATCACGGTGGCGAACAACGGGGTGGCGCCGAGCACGATCGCCGCGACCGACACGCCCAGCTGGTCCAGGGCGAGGCACAGGCCGCCGTTCTGGACGGCGATCGAGACCGCCAGGACCAGCAGCTGTCCGGGCGGGCCGCCGGCGCTCCAGCGTCCGTTCTTGAGCCGGGCCACCACGCCGACACCGGCGCCGACGCACAGGCAGACCAGCAGGGAGGCGAGCGGCCAACCGAAGCCGTCGACGAGCCCGCGCAGGAACAGGAAGGACAGACCCCACAGCGCGGACAGGCCGACGGCGATCGGCCAACTCCTTCGCTGCATCGCGTTTCCCCTCGGAATCGGAACTGACCAACGCTCTCATATCGGCGCGCCGGTTTCACTGAATCGACAACATTCGTGCATGGCTTGGGGTTTCGCGTGAGCGGTGTTGCAACGCGTCCGGTTGCAGAGGGGCCTAGCCTGAACCGGTGAACGCCGCTGCCTCGACGGTGCAACGCACCTACCTCGGCCTCACCGTGCTCACCACGCTGGCCGCGTCCTTCATCTGGGGCGTCAACACCCTGTTCCTGCTCGACGCGGGCCTGGACAACACCGAGGCGTTCGCCGCCAACGCCGCCTTCACCCTCGGCATGGTGCTGTTCGAGATCCCGACCGGGGTCGTCGCCGACACCAGGGGACGCCGGTTCTCGTTCCTGCTCGGCACCCTCACCCTGCTCGCCTCGACGCTGCTCTACTGGTGGATGTGGGTGGCCCGGGCCCCGTTCGTCGGCTGGGTGCTGGCCTCGGTGCTGATCGGGCTGGGCTTCACGTTCTTCTCCGGGGCGACCGAGGCCTGGCTGGTCGACGCGCTCGCCGACGCCGGCTGGACCGAGGGCCTCGAGACCGTGTTCGGGCACGCCCAGGTGGCCAGCGGTGTCGCGATGCTGGTCGGCTCGGTGCTCGGCGGCGTGATCGCGCAGGCCAGCAACCTCGGCGTGCCCTACCTGATCCGCTCGGGGGTGCTGCTGCTCGCCGCGGTGCTCGCCTGGCGGTTCATGCGCGACCGCGGCTTCACCCCTGACCGCTCCGCGCGTCCGGGCAAGGCCGTCCGCGACGTACTGGCCGGCTCGATCGAGAACGGCCTGCGGAACCCGCCGGTGCGCTGGCTGATGGTGGCCGCCCCGTTCACCGCGGGGGTAGGAGTCTACGTCTTCTACGCGCTCCAGCCCTACCTGCTGCAACTCGCCGGCGACCCCGGCGCGTACAGCATCGCGGGGGCGGCCGCGGCGCTCGCGGCCGGCGCGCAGATCGTCGGTGGGCTGCTGGTCCCGCGGCTGCGGCGCCGGTTCCGTCGACGGACGGACGCGGTCCTGCTCGGCACCCTGCTCGGGGTCGGGCTGCTGATCGGGCTGGGCGTCGCCCCGAACCTGTGGACGGCCCTGGCGCTGGTGGCGGTGTGGTCGTTCAGCTGGGCGGTGGTCGGGCCGCTGCGGCAGTCGTTCCTCAACGGGGAGATCCCGTCCGCGCAGCGCGCTACCGTGCTGTCGTTCGACTCGCTGATGGGTTCGGCTGGGGGAGTCGTGGTGCAGCCCGCGCTCGGTCGGGTGGCGGACGTGTCCGGCTACGCCGCGTCCTACCTGGTCAGCGCAGGCATCCAGGCGGTCGCGCTGCCGTTCGTGTGGCTGGCCCGCCGCGCGCGTGCCGGCAGCGACCCGATCGAGGCGGCGCCATGAGCGAGCGCCTGTTCGTGGCGGTGGTGCCGCCGCCGGCCGTGGTGGCCGCGTGGGACGAGTTCCTGGACCCGCGGCGCGACGCCGAGCCGGACTTCCGCTGGACCGTGCCGGACGGCTGGCACCTGACCTGCGCGTTCATGGCCGGCGTGCCTTCCGGGCTGGTCGATCCGCTCGTCGAGGCGCTCGACGAGGTGGCCGCCCGCACCGCGCCGTTCGGCGTCGAGGTGGGCGGTGCCGGCGCGTTCCCCGATCCCGACCGTGCGAAGGCGCTGTGGCTGGGGGTGCGCGCCGGCGCGTCCGATCTCGCCCAGCTCGCCACCCGGGTGCGCAACGCGTGCGCGGGCACCGGTGCGGTGGTGGACGGCGGACGCTTCCGCGGCCACCTCACCATCGCCCGCACCCGTCCGATGCCGGCGCGGAGGTGGCTGACGATCCTGGACGCGATGCCCCCGGCGTCGTGGAGCGTGGAGGAGTTCGTGCTGATCCGCTCGCTGCTGCTGCGCGGTGGCTCCGGTTACCAGGCGGTCAGCCGGCACCGTCTGGTGGGCGGCGGCTAAGCTCGCCGCTCGTGGCCGGTATCAGGGGGTTGTTCGCGGACACGACACCCCTGACCAACGACAACTTCCGTCGCCTCTGGCAGGCCAACATCGTCACCGTCATCGGCGCGCAGCTGACCGTGGTGGCGGTGCCGGCGCAGATCTACGCGATCACCGGCGACTCCGCCTACGTCGGCCTCACCGGGCTGTTCGGCCTGGTGCCGTTGGTGGTGTTCGGGCTGTGGGGCGGCGCGCTGGCCGACCACTTCGACCGCCGGGTGCTGCTGCTGATCACGACGGTCGGGCTGATCCTGACCAGCGGCCTGTTCTGGCTGCAGGCGGCGCTCGACCTGAACAACGTGTGGCTGCTGCTGGGGCTCTTCGCGCTGCAGCAGGCGTTCTTCGGGATCAACCAGCCCACCCGCAGCGCGGTGCTGCCCCGGATCCTGCCCGCCGAGCAGTTGCCGGCCGCCAACGCGCTGAGCATGACCGTGATGATGGCCGGTTCGATCGCCGGCCCGATGCTGGGCGGGGTGCTGATCCCGATCGTCGGCTACAGCTGGCTGTACCTGATCGACACGATCACGCTGTTCGCCACCCTGTCCGCGGTGTGGCGCCTGCCGTCCCTGGCGGTCGAGAACCGCGCGGGCTCGCCCGGGCTGCGCTCGGTGATCGACGGCCTCGGCTACCTGCGCGGCCACCCGGTGCTGCTCACCTCGTTCCTGGTCGACCTGATCGCGATGATCTTCGGCATGCCCCGCGCGCTGGCCCCCGAGGTCGCGCACCTCTCGTTCGGCGGCCTGGTCGAGGGCGGGATCGAGTTCGCGTGGCTGAGCGCGGCGATCCCGATCGGCGCGGTGCTCGGCGGCGTGTTCTCCGGGTGGGTGTCCGGAGTGGTGCGGCAGGGACGCGCGGTGATCTTCAGCATTCTCGTGTGGGGCGCCGCGATCACCGGGCTCGGCGTGGCCGTCGCGCTCGCCGGCCGGTGGCAGGCGGCGATGCTGGTGGCCGCGGTGGCGTTCCTGGCCGTCGGCGGGGCCGCCGACATGGCGTCCGCCGCGTTCCGGCAGTCGATGCTCCAGGCGGCCGCCGACGACACCGTGCGCGGCCGGCTCCAGGGCGTGTTCATCGTGGTCGTGGCCGGTGGGCCCCGGATCGCCGATGTGCTGCACGGCTACGCCGGCGGCCTGGTCGGCACCGCGTGGGCGATCGGCGGCGGCGGCCTGCTCGTCATCGTGCTCACCGCGGTCGTGGCGGTAATGGTGCCCGCTTTCTGGCGGTACCGGGCCGCGTCGTAGGATCCCCCCGTGGCGTTCCAGCGCGTGTTGTGGATCGACCGGGAATCAGGCACGGTCACGAAGCGGACCGACGCCGAGATCCCGGCGCTGATGAAGGACCCGTCGGGGTGGCTGTGGCTCGACGTCCCCGAGCCGGACGAGCAGACCGCAGCCCTGCTCACCGAGGTGTTCGGCGCGCACCCGGCGGCCGTGGCCGACGTGATGGAGCGCAACCACGTCCCCCGGTTGCACCTCTACGGCGACGTGCTGTTCCTGGTGCTTCACCGCCCGTTGGTCGGGGAGGCCGGACACGTGCACTACATGGAGCTCGACCAGTTCATCGGCGCCAACTACCTGGTCACCACCCACGGGCCGCGAAACCTGGCCGTGCCGTTGGAGCGGCTGCTGGAGGAGACCGACGACCTCGCTGACCGGATGCTGGCCGGACGCTGGGTGCCGTCCGGGCCGTGGGCGGCGTCCAAGCGGATCGTGAGCGGCCTGACGATCGCGGAGGAGCGGTTCGTCAACCGGCTCGCGCGCGACGTCGGCGAGCTGGAGAAGCAGGTGATGGCGCACGCCGGCGACTCCAACCCGCAGGTGTTCCTCGAGCAGCTGTTCAGCTGCCGACACGCGCTGCTCACCGTCCGCACGATGAGCAGCCAGTCGGCGGAGATCTACGGACGCGCGATCCGGCTTCTGTCCGGCGACAAGGGCGTCGAGGCGATGCTGCGCGACAACAAGGACGCCTACGACCGGCTCAGCCGCATCACCAGCAGCCAGCTCGACTTCCTGTCCGGCATCACCGAGTACTACCGGGCCAGGACCGACACCAAGATGACCATCGCCGCCGAGCGGCTCGCCGTGATCGCTGCGATCACCCTGCCGGTGACCGCCATCAGCTCGGTGCTCGGCATGAACGTGATCGTCAACGAGTCGACGAACTGGCCGTGGCTGATCGGCCTGCTCGTGGTGATGATCGGGCTGTCCCTGGTCCTGCTCCGCTGGGCGAAGCGCCAAGGCTGGTGGTGACCCCCGTCCCCCGACTTGTCAGAATCTCAGAACGCTGGAGCGTCCCCTGCTTCTGACAAGTCGGAGGGCGGGGTCACGAGAGGGCGGCCTTGACCTTGGCCGCGACCTTCGCGCCCTCGGCACGTCCGGCGGCCCGGGCGTTGACGGCCTTGATGACCAGGCCCATCTGGCGCATGGTGGGCGCCTCGCCGAGCTGGGACGCCGCCGCGGCGACCTCCTCGGCCACGATCGCGTCGAGCTCGTCGTCGCTGAGCGCGGCCGGCAGGTAGCGCTGGAGGACGTCGACCTCGGACAGCTCCTTGGCGGCCAGCTCGGGACGGTTGCCGGCGGTGTACGCCTCGGCGGAGTCGCGGCGCTTGGCCACCTCGCGGTTGAGGACGGCGTGCACCTCGGCGTCGGAGAGCTCGCGCGCCTCCTTGCCGGCCACCTGCTCGGTCTGGATCGCGCTCATCGCCATCCGCAGGGTGGACCTGACCAGGTCGTCCTTGGCCTTCATCGCCGTGACCAGGTCGGCCTGGATCCGGTCCTTCAGTTCGCTCATTCCTCGACCCTTCCGTCTCAAACCCGGCCATTCTCCCACGGCGGGACGCGGTGTACGACGCGGCTATAGTGAGGGCCGCTGAAGCGGGGGAGAGGGGTGCGGATGGACACGACGCCACCGACCGGTTCGGTCGGGCTCGTGAGCACCTCCACCGTCCGGCTGTTCACGGCCGACGCGCCTCTGCACCTCGAGCGCGGCGGCACCCTCGGCCCGGTCGACGTGGCCTACGAGACGTACGGCACCCTGTCGCCGAAGGCCGACAACGCGGTGTTCGTTTGCCACGCGCTCACCGGCGACGCCCACGCCGCCGGGTTCCACGAGGGTGCCTCGCGTCCCGGCTGGTGGGACAACCTGATCGGTCCGGGCAAGCCGCTGGACACCGACCGCTTCTTCGTCATCTGCGCGAACCTGATCGGCGGCTGCCAGGGCAGCACCGGTCCGTCCTCGACCGACCCGGAGACGGGCGCGGCGTACGGGCTGCGGTTCCCGGTGCTGATGGTGCGCGACCTGGTCGAGGTGCACCGCGCGCTGGTGAAGCACCTGGGCATCACGCGGCTGCTGGCCGCGATCGGCGGTTCGCTGGGCGGGATGCAGGTGTTGCAGTGGGCCGCCGACCACCCGGACGAGGTGGCGAACGCGCTCGTGATCGCCGCGTCCAGCCGTTTGACCGCCCAGAACATTGCGTTCTCCGCGGTGGCTCGGCGGGCGATCATGACCGATCCGAACTTCGTGGACGGGGCGTACGCGCAAGCGGGGGTGAACCCCGACACCGGGCTGTCGATCGCGCGGATGATGGCGCACATCACCTACCTGTCGGAGGGGGCGCTGACCGAGAAGTTCGGACGCGCTCCGCACCCGAACCGGCAGGAGCCCGGCTTCGGCATCGACTTCGCGGTGGAGAGCTACCTCGACCACCAGGGGCAGGCGTTCCTCGAGCGGTTCGACGCGCTCAGCTACCTGTACCTGACGCGGGTGATGGACTACTTCGACCCGTTCGCGGACGCCTGCGCGCTCGACGCCGTCCGGGAGTCGCCGGTGAAGTGGCTGGTGCTGTCGTTCGCAACCGACTGGCGGTTCGGCACCGACCACTCGCGGCGCATCGTGAAGACGCTGGAGCACGCGGGGCAGCCGGTGACGTTCCGGGAGATCCCGTCGAGCTGGGGCCACGACTCGTTCCTGCTGGCCGTGGAGCCGTACCACGCGACGCTGCGCGCGTTCTTCGACCGCGCGTACGAGGAGGTGGCGCCGTGAGCCTGCGTCCCGACCTGGCGCTGGTCGCCGACCTGATCCCGCGCGGGAGCCGCGTCCTCGACCTGGGGTGTGGGTCGGGCGAGTTGCTCGCGCACCTGATCGAGGAGGCGAGCTGCCGTGGCACCGGGGTGGAGATCGATCCCGGGCAGGTGCTGTCGGCGATCCGGCTCGGCGTCCCGGTGATCGAGCTCGACATGGACAACGAGCTGGACGACTTCTCCGACCACTCCTACGACGTGGTGGTGCTGTCGCGGACGGTGCAGACGCTGCGGCGGCCGGCGGCGGTGCTGCGCCACATGGGGCGGATCGCAGACCAGCTGATCGTCTCGGTGCCGAACTTCGGCTACTGGCCGCACCGGCTGCGGCTGCTCGGCGGCCGGATGCCGATGGGGCGCGACCTGCCGTACTCCTGGTACGACTCGCCGAACCTGCGGTTCACGACGCTGGTCGAGATGGAGGAGCTGTTCGCGAAGGAGGGCCTCCAGATCGAGCGGCGGATCCCGCTGACGCCGTCCGGGCGTCCGATCACCGCCCCCGACCGGCTGGCGAACCTGTTCGCCGGGGCAGCGGTGTACTCACTGCGCGCGTGAGGCGTCCGCTGTAGCGTTCGAGCCGTGGATACCGAGGACGTGCGGGTGGCGATCTACTCCGGTTTTGCCCACGACGGACGGCCGCCGTCGACTCCTGAGCTGGCCGCGCGGTTCGGCGTCGGTGAGGACGAGGTGGACGCGGCGGTGCGCGAGTTGGCGGCTGCCCGGCACGTGGCGTTGGACGGTGCCGGGCGGATCGTGATGGCGCACCCGTTCTCGGACGTGCCGCTGGGCTTCTCGGTGATGGGCGCGTCGACGCTGTGGTGGGGCGGGTGCGCGTGGGACTGGTTCGCGATGGTGCACCTGCTGACGTGGGAGCCGTCGCTGCTGGTCGCGACCCGGTGCCCGGCGTGTGGGACGCCGCACGCGTGGGACGTGGACCGGCAGGCACCGCCGCCGGGGGAGCAGGTCGCGCACTTCCTGGTGCCGGCCGCTCACATGTGGGACGACGTGGTACACACCTGCGGCCACCAACGGATCTTCTGCGACGATGCCTGCGTGGACGCCTGGCTGGCGCGGACGGGGAACGCCCGCGGCTACGTGATGGACCTGCCGACGCTGTGGCGCTTCGCGTCCGACTGGTACACCGGCCGGCTCGATCGGGGCTACACCCGTCGTGAGCCGGCCGCCTCGGCCGACTACCTGCGCAGCGTCGGCCTGTCCGGTCCGTTCTGGGGCCTGTGAGACTGCAACGAAACAGTGCTCCGGTGAATCGTTAGGGCATGACGGGCGAACTGGTCGACGCCGCTCAGGCCGGCGCGGCGGCGTTCGACGGCTACGTCCGCCTGCACGGGGACCGGTTGCTGCGGACGGCGTGCCTGGTGACGAGGAACTGGGACGAGGCGCGCGACGCCGTCCAGGACGCGCTGGTGAGCCTCTACCCGAGGTGGTCGACCTTGTCGCCCGAGCGACTGGACGCCTATGTGCACCGTGCGGTCACCAACGCCTGCCTGATGCGGCTGCGGCGTCGACGGCGGGTGTGGCCAGTGGCCGGGCTGGGCGCCGAGACACCGGGGAGCACCGCCGACCCGGCCGTGCAAGTCGTCGAGGCCGATGAGGTGGGGCGTCTCTGCGCCAGCCTCCCGCCGGTGCAGCGCGCCGCGGTGGTGCTGCGGTTCTACAGCGACCTCAGCTACGCGGAGGTCGCCCGGGCGTTGGGCTGCTCGGAGGCGACGGCCCGGTCTCACGTCCACCGGGCGATCGTCCGCCTGCGCGGCGAGCCCGACGAAGGAGGCCGATCATGAACGATCCTGAGTCCCGGTTCCGGCAGTCGCTGCACCAGATCGACGAGTTGCGCTGTCCCGTTGCCCCGATCGATGCCGGCGAGATCCGCCGGCTCGCGGCCGGTACACGACGACGCCGGGTGCCGATAGTCGCGGTCGTCGCGGCGGCGGCCGCGCTGGTCGCGATCGCCGGAGTGGGTGTGTTCGTCGCCCGGCAGGCACGACCTGCGACGGTCGCCGCGACACCGGCGCCGGTGTCGACGTCGGCGCGTCCATCGTCAAGCCCCTCGACAAGCATTCCCAGCACGCCGAGTGCACCTGCTGGCTTCACCTGGGTCGACGCCGAACTCGGCGAGGACTTTCCCGTCGTCTGGGTGGCGGTCCCGGTGTCGTGGGGCCGTGGGGAGTCCTGGGATGCCGACTACTGCTTCGCCGAGACCCGTCCCGAGATTCCCGAGGGGCCGTACGTCGACGCCAACCACGGCACCAGCCAAGGACACGCGATCACCTGCCCCGACCTGACCGCGCAGCAGCAGCAACCCCACGTCTCCGTCGCGGTGACGGACCTGGTCGTCGGGGGTTTCCCCTGGGACGGCAACACCCCCGGCTGGAAGCAGTGGTCGACGACCGTGGACGGCATCGCCGTCACGGTCACCGCCCCCGTCTCACAGGAGCAGCTGGCGCGCCAGATCCTCGACAACGTTCGCGTCGTCGCGCGCTGAGGAAACGCGGGTCGCCTTCGTCATCCCGGCGGAGGTCGGGATCTCAGGGCGCGGGGTCGTCGCTGTCTGGCGGCGGGGGTTGGTGTTTGTGGTCGGTGTCCCATTGGATCTGG